>ERZ779643.785-NODE-785-length-24727-cov-5.312784_pt1 | contig 24727 bp, 18 predicted proteins | sample MGYA00511564_ERZ779643 | MGnify/ENA primary metagenome ERZ779643 (study PRJEB29588, sample SAMEA2147114) | human gut metagenome | biome: human gut; feature: human-associated habitat; material: faeces | place: Denmark | collected 2008/2010 ... | reverse complement strand
TCGGGGCGAAGCCCCGTCAACCTTCCCCTTTGAACCCTTTGAACCCTTTCACTGGAAAATGCTTATCTCTTCTCAAAATTATCTCATATCTATCAATCAAGGAGGTTTTCATCATGAAGTACACATTTTTAGGACATGCATGCTTTAAGATTGATACAGGAAAAGAAAGGCTCCTTTTTGATCCGTTTCTTACAGGAAACGGGCAGGCTGCGATGAAGGCGGATAAGGTAAGATGCGATTACATCCTCCTTTCCCATGCTCACAGCGATCATTTTGGCGACGCCAATGAAATTGCACTCCGCACGGGGGCTAAGGTGGTAGCTATTCCCGAGGTTATTGCCCTTTTCTCCAAGTCCCTGTCCAATTTCCAGCCCATGAATCTGGGTGGTACTTTCCATGCTGACTTCGGTGATGTGAAAATGGTGCAGGCTTTCCACAGCTGCGGAGCAGCTGGCGGTACACCCTGTGGCTTTATTATTTCCTTCAAAGAAGGCCCTGTGGTTTACTATTCCGGAGATACCGCCCTTTTCGGCGACATGAAACTCTTTGGCGAGCTCTATGATATTGACTATGCTATTCTGCCTATTGGCGATAACTACACCATGGGACCGGACGATGCCATTCTGGCGGGAAAATTTCTGAAGGCAAAACATGTGATACCCCTTCATTACAATACATGGCCTGTGATTTCACAGAACGTGGACGCTTTCAAGACAAAGGCGGCAGAGGAAGGGCTTGATGTTATGATTGTCCACCCCGGAGAAACGATACATTTATAATAAAAGGCATAGAAGTAAAACCATGAATCCTCTGGTTCATGGTTTTGCCTTTTTCTATTTTCATACATGGAGACGCAGATGAGTAAAGAAGATAAGTTTTTTGAAAGCCTTCGTGATTTTGCCGGCTTTACCGGCAGAGTCGGATTTCTTTTGGAAGAAACGGCAGAAGGCCGCATGGCAGTTTCCGAAAGCTATAAAGAGTGCTCCGATATCAAGATGAAATGCAGAGAATCCTACGGCTTTCTGATGGAGCGGATGTATAAGGCCTACAAGGATCCTTCCCAGCTGGATAACGCGAGGGGGCTTATTGAACGGATGTATCATATAGTAGATATTTCCAAAAGCATTCTGGGCCAGCTGGATATGGCCATGGTGGGAGAAACACCGGAGGAACTCCCCCTTATGGTCCGCCTGTCGGCAGCATCCCTTTCAGAGCTGAAGAAAATCATGGATTACACCACTGATGTCTCGGAAAACTTCATGAAAATGGAAGCTCGCTGCCGTCGGATTTATACTTTCGAAGAAAGAGGGGATGACTGCTTTCGCAGGATGATGAAAAAGCTGTATGGATCTGAAACTAAAGCAGCAGAGCTGGTGTACTGGAAAGAAATCTTTGATCACCTGGAGGAAGTGCTTGATGCCTCTGCCGGCACGGTACCGCTGCTGCAGAAAATCATTACCCGTTACTGAAGATTTTTTATCATTACCGGAATCAGCGGCCTAAGAGCCCTGTTTTTCCCTGTCAGACGGAAGGGCAGTGAAGAATCAGTGAAGGGCATGGTTTCATTTATGGAGTCTGCTTTTATCAGATTCTTTATATGCTGCCGGCCATGGGATTTTCCTAAGGAAGCGCTGATTAAATCATTGTTTGCTTTTATTCTTGAATTTTTATGCAATGCGAGGAATGGGCTGACGCGAATAGCGAGCTATTTAAGGAAGCCCATGACGAAACAGTGCATAAAAATTCTTATAAAAGAAAACTCTATGAATTAATCAGTGCTTCCGTAATGGCCGCCCGTTTTCTGTTCCGTTCTTTGCATGGCACAAATTCAAGCATGAAAGCGGAAATGAGGCAGTCAGGGGCTCCATGCCCGGTATTAAAAAATTTTAAACCTATTGGATTTTTGTGAAAAATTTTGTATAATAGGGTTACATGGAGGAAATGCCATGGGACGGGTTTATCTGTCCGGTCTCATTGATGATTATTTCCCTGATTATCAATCTGACTGCGGATTCGTCATACTCCTCAATGGCGGTCTTGCACAAAGAAGGCGGTGGATACCGCTTTTTTTGTTGAATTTTTCAGGAGCTTCCTGTCCGTGCTATAATGGTATGAAATGATTTTTCCTTAAGGGGGATGGACATGAAAAGGCAGCATCGTCTATATGAATGGAAAGATGGAAAGAAGCTGGAATTAGGTGAAAGGTCCCTGGTTATGGGAATCCTCAATGTAACGCCTGATTCTTTTTCCGATGGGGGAAAATGGAATTCCAACACCCTGGCCGTTTCCCATGCCACCGATATGATTAAAGACGGAGCTCATCTGATTGATGTGGGGGCAGAATCTACCAGACCGGGCCATGTGGCGCTTACACCGGAAGAGGAGACAAAGCGTCTCATGCAATTTCTTCCTGATGTGCTGAAGGTGAGTATGGTTCCTGTATCCGTTGATTCCTATCATTATGAAACCATGGAAACTGCTCTCAAGGCAGGAGCTCATATAGTCAATGATATCTGGGGATTTCAGTATGATGACGGCAGTATGGCTAAAACCGCCGCCGCTTTTGATGTTCCTGTGATTCTCATGCATAACCAGGAAACGGAAGTCTACGGAAAGGATATGATGGATGATTTGAAGCACTTCTTCGATAAATCCATTGAAATTGCCCTTTCCGCCGGCGTCAGGGCAGAGAACATTATCCTGGATCCGGGCATTGGCTTTGGAAAGAATGCAGAGCAGAATATGGAAATCCTCAAGAGGCTTGATGAGCTTACTCTGGCTTTCCCCTGCCCCTGGCTTCTTGGTGTAAGCCGTAAACGATTTATTGGCACCATCCTTGGTACCGATGCCGATGAACGGGATGAAGGCACGGCAGCAGTGAATCTCTGGGGCGCTGAAAAAGGCTGCTCCATTTACAGAGTTCACGATGTAAAAACCACAGCCCGAGAACTTGCGGTATGGGATGCGCTCCGTCTTTTTCAGGGAAAAGGAGAGTCCTATGGATCATATTGACCTTAAAGGTATGGCTTTTTTCGGGTATCATGGCGATGAACCGGAAGAAACAAAGCTGGGCCAGCGTTTTTACATTGATGTGGAAATGGATCTGGATTTGTCCAGGGTAGGAGAAACAGATGCCCTGGAAGATTCTGTCAATTATGTGGCCGTATATGAGATAGTGAAAAAGAGGGCTGAAGGAGGCCCCTATAAACTGCTGGAAAGACTGGCAGGCGTTATCAATACTGATATTATGGAAAATTTCCCGCCGGTGACAAAAGTAATAACGACTGTCCACAAGCCGGGCTCTCCTATTCCCGGCATCCTGGATGATGTTTCTGTCACTCTTTGCAAAGAAAGGAAATGATGAGTCTGCAGGATATCCTGCATCATTGAGACACATGAATACATATATTATGGCCCTGGGCTCCAATATGGGAGATTCCCTGGGTATATTACAAAGCGCATTCAAAAGGCTGGGAGAGGAAAATGTCTACATTCTGAAGGCTTCTTCCTTTTACAGAACCAAACCCTGGGGAAAGACGGACCAGCCTGATTTCATTAATGCAGCAGCACTGGTGGCATGGGAGGGAACAGCGGAAGAGCTCATGACACTTTTCCTTAAAATAGAAAAAGAATTCGGACGGAAACGGGATATTCACTGGGGCCCCCGCAGCCTGGATCTGGATCTTATATACAGTGACTGTGTAAGAAGCGAAACCGATTTTCTCCGCCTGCCGCATCCCTATTTCTGGGAGCGGCCTTTTGTGCTGGTTCCGCTCGAGGAAATCCTGCCGGATTTCGTTTATGACCATGAAACCATTCATCACCGCATTGAATCTCTTGATGGATATAAGGACCTGGTGAAGCTCGACAAAGAAGGAAAGGAGATGAGCAAATGAATGAACAGGAAAAAACATCTTCCTTGTCCGGTGTGAAGGCGGCATTAAGGGATGGCAGGAATCCTTTTCCCTTAGACCGTATCACCGGCCCACTGCTGGCAGAAAGTACGAGGGAAAGGCTGATGAGGCTATGTCCTCTGGACGAAAAAGGAAAACCCCTCATGATGACAGGGATTTCCGGGTCCCAGAAAGCACTGGCCGCAGCGGCTCTTCTGAAGAACTATGACAGGGCTGTGATTATCGTACCTGACCAGAAAGACATTTTCCGCTGGGAAGAGGATCTGGCTTTCTTTGCTCCCGATTACGATGTACATCCTTTTCCTCTCGTGGAGGAGGCTGGTTTTCATGTCACTTTTACGGGAACCGAGCGGCTCAGGGACCGTATGCAGTCTCTTTCCCTTCTCATGGAGAAGAAGAAGACTGTGATTCTGGCAACTTCCATAGAGGCTGCCCAGAAAATCGTTTCTCCTCAGTTGCTGAAAGACCATGCCCTTACCTTTACCCTGGGCGAGGAATGGGGAAGAGAGGATCTTCTGGAAAAACTGGTTTCCGCCGGTTATGAACGAGTGGGGCAGGTCGAAAGATGCGGCCATTTTGCGGTACGCGGTGATATTGTGGATATTTTCCCCATCAGCGAAGCCCATCCCCTGCGTATTGAATTTTTTGGCGATGAAATCGACAGCATTCGTTCCTTTGATGAGGACAGCCAGCGATCCATGGAACGCTTTGAAAAGGCTATGGTGCTGCCTCTGTCTCTTAAAGAAGAAAAAAAGAGCATCCTTTTTGATTATTTGGATGGGGGACTTATCCTTTACGACGAACCCCAGCGGTCCGAGGAAAATCTGAATCGTTATTTCAAAGAAGAAAAGGAAAACAGAGGAAAGGCCTTTCCCTGGAATGACATGGTGCGAAGGGGGCGGAAGGGAAACAGGGAAATTATTTTCTCCCTGCTGAATCGTTCTCTCACTGCTTTCCAGCCGGTTATCTTCGGCTGGCAGGGCCAGTCCATGACCAACTATCAGCGGCAGATTCCCATTTTTATTGAAGATTTAAAATCTCTCCTGAAGAAAGAATGGAAGGTTCTTCTCGTGGTTCCCCGGGCTTCGGAAGAAGAGGAGTTAAAGGAAATCCTTAAAGAATATGAAATCCCTCTTTCTTCGGATATGACCTCTTCCAGCGTCTGCCTGGTGCATGGCGTTCTTTCCGAAGGTTATGAAATGGCCCCGGAAAAACTGGCTCTTCTGACTGCCGGCGACATACTGGGAAAACAGAAAATCCGCCGGGTGAGAGGCGCTGGCAAAGGACGACAGATTCGATACTTCTCCGACTTAAACCCTGGAGACTATGTGGTACAGGATGTGCACGGTATCGGCAAATATCTGGGGCTTAAGACTATCGAGCTTTCCGGCGTGCACCGAGACTATATTGCCATCCAGTATGCAGGAAATGATAAGCTTTACCTGCCGGTGGAAAAGATTTCAACTCTGGAAAAATACATCGGCCCTGAGGGCGGTACTCCGGTATTGAACAAGATGGGAGAAGCCCATTGGGAAAAAATTCGATCCAAGGCCAGAAAATCCATTGAGGAACTGGCAGAAAGGCTTCTTGATATTTATGCCAAACGGGAAATCACCAAAGGTATTGCCTTTGCCAAAGACTGTCCGGAGCAGCGGGAATTTGAAGATACCTTTCCCTTCGTGGAAACGGAGGACCAGCTCACAGCCATTGACGGTATCAAACAGGCCATGGAAAGGCCGGTGCCCATGGATATGCTCCTTTGCGGCGACGTAGGTTTCGGCAAAACGGAAGTGGCCATGCGGGCGGTTTTTAAATGTGTCATGAGCGGCTATCAGGCCATGGTGCTCTGCCCTACCACGGTACTATCCCAGCAGCATTATAAAAATTTCAAAGACCGTATGGACAACTTTGGCGTGAATGTGGCTCTCCTGAACCGGTTTACCACGCTGAAAGAGAAAAAAGATATTCTGCGCCGTTTAAAAGACGGCGATATTGATGTGGTTATCGGCACCCATGCGGTACTCAATAAGAAGGTAGAGTGCAGGAAACTGGGGCTTCTGGTGGTGGATGAAGAGCAGCGCTTCGGCGTGGTACAGAAGGAAAAATGGAAATCCTGGTCCAGCGGAATCGATGTGCTCACCCTGTCGGCTACGCCTATCCCCCGTACTCTCCATATGAGTCTCACCGGCGTGAGGGACATGGTCACTATTACTACACCTCCTTCCAACCGCCATGCGATCCAGACCTATGTGACGGAGTATGATGATACCATTGTAAGAGATGCCATCCTTCGTGAAAAGGAAAGGGGCGGCCAGACCTATTTTGTGTATAACCGCATAGAATCCATGCCTGCCATGCTGGACCATCTCCGCAGTATCCTTCCTGAAAATGTGACTATCGGCGTTGCCTATGGCCGCATGGAAGGCAGACAGCTGGAAAAGGTGATGCTTGATTTCTATAATGAAAAATATGATGTGCTTCTCTGTACCACCCTCATTGAAAACGGACTTGACCAGCCTAATGCCAATACCATGCTGGTATATGATGCAGACCGCATGGGACTTTCCCAGATTTATCAGATGAGGGGAAGAGTAGGCCGCTCTGAAAAAATCGCCCGGGCCTGGTTTTTCTACCGGAAAGGCAAAGTCCTTTCTGAAGTTGCGGAAAAAAGGCTGGATACCATCCGTGAATTTACGGAATTGGGTAGCGGCTTCAAAGTGGCCATGCGGGATTTGGAAATCCGGGGCGCCGGAAATCTTCTAGGCGCGGCTCAGCATGGAAACATTGCCAGCGTCGGTTTTGCCACCTACTGCACCATGCTGGAGGAGGCAGTGGAAAGGCTCAGGGCCAAAAGGGAAAACAGGCCCCTGCCTAAAAAACTGCCTAATACCACTATCGAATTTCGCCAGGATGCCTATCTGGATGAAAGCTATATTTCCAATGAAGAGCAGAAAATGGAAATTTATCGCCGCCTGGCTGCTGTAGAAAATGACAAGGCTCTTTCTGACCTGATTGATGAAGTGGTGGATCGCTTCGGTACTCCTACCAGGCCAGTGGAAAAACTGTTCCATATTTCCCGTATCCGCGTCAAGTCAAGGCAGCTTGGAATCGGAAGCATTATGGACAGCGGTGCTTCCTTCGTCATTACCTGGGCTGACGAAGAACCCATGCGGGGCTGGAACCCCATGAAACTCCCAAGGACTATGCTTCCCTACATCCGCCTCCTTCCCGGCCATATGGCCAAAATGAATATTAATAAAAAAGCCATTACCGGAGACGAAATGAAATGGATGGCCCAATTCATGGATGAAATGTATAAAGAAGTAAAGGGCGAGTAGAGTTTTGACGGTGGAAATATATTTTCCTTCTGCTGCTGACCGCCTAGGGAAGCGCTGATTAAATCATTGTTTGCTTTTATTCTTGAATTTTTATGCAATGCGAGGAATGGGCTGACGCGAATAGCGAGCTATTTAAGGAAGCCCATGACGAAACAGTGCATAAAAATTCTTATAAAAGAAAACTCTATGAATTAATCAGTGCTTCCCTAAGTCGGTTCCTTTCCATCGGCTGATATTTATTATCGGTCATCTCAAAGATGACGGGGCCGAAATCCTCTTCCTGTTTTTTTGTATTCTGGTTGGAGAGGAAAGGAAGGCAGCGGTGACTATAAAACATTACCTTCAAAGCGGCGGTCACGGCCCTTTCAACGCTCCTCATTTTCCCATCCTTCTGGACTGGTTCAGATAAAAATCAGCCATAATGCTTTACAATTTTTCTGAAATCTGATATGACTATATGAGTTGTGAATCTATTTCCTATTGAAACAGGTGAAAAATGCGTAAAAATTCATTTATCCAGGGTGCCCTGATTCTGACAGTAGCCGGTATTATTGTTAAATTTATCGGTGCGTTCAGTCGTATCTATCTGTCCCGTCTTCTGGGCGGGGAGGGCATCGGCCTATACCAGATGGCCTATCCAATTTATCTCCTCTGTCTTTCCGTATCCTCTGCCGGTCTTCCGGTAGCTATTTCCATCATGGTGGCAGAGAGAAATGCGTTAAACGATTATCACGGCGGACAGAAAGTATTTCGTATTTCCATGGCAGCTTTGGTGCTGACAGGGCTCTTTTTCAGTGTCCTTCTTTTCTTTGGCGCTCAGTGGCTGGTGGATACGGGCATCGTTCGCGATCCCCGTGCCTATTGGTCTCTTCTTGCTCTTTCTCCGGCTGTTTTCTGCGCCACCCTTCTGGCAACGCTGCGCGGCTATTTCCAGGGTCTCCAGCTTATGACGCCTACGGCAGTATCCCAGATTCTGGAGCAGGTGGTGCGGGTGGTGACCATGATTGCCTTTGCTGTCATCCTTCTGCCTTACGGCCTTGAATTCGGCGCTGCCGGTGCTACGCTGGGGGCGGCTCCCGGTGCTTTCATGGGCATTGTGGTCCTTATCGGTTTCTATTATATGACCCGGGGCTGGCGAAAAGAACTGGCTTCAGAGCAGGATCCTTCCATTAAACCGCAAAGTGCCCTCCACATTATCAAAAGACTTCTTGTGCTGGCCATCCCCGTTTCACTGGCTAATATTATGCTGCCCATCGTATCCAACATCGACCTTTTCATTGTGCCCCGGCGTTTGGAAGTGGCAGGGTTTGCGGTGGAAGAAGCGACGACTCTCTTCGGCTATCTCACCGGCATGGCTACTGCCCTCGTGAATATGCCCACCATTGTGACCGCTTCCCTGGCGGCCAGCCTGGTGCCTGTCATTTCTGAAGCGATTGCTCAGAAAAGGGGAGATGTAGTAATGAAGAGGACCGACACCGCCATGCGGCTGGCCAACCTCATTACGATTCCTGCTTTCGTGGGCATGTGCGTCATTGCCACCCCGATTTCTGCCATGCTTTATGCGACACCTGATGCGGGCCCCTGCATTGCAGTCATGAGTTTTGGCGTATTCCTTCTGGGAGTGCAGCAGGTTACTACCGGTGTTCTGCAGGGTATGGGCAAAACTGCCATTCCTTTCATTAACATGGTCATTTCCGCATCAGTAAAGGTGCTTCTTTCCTGGAATCTTACCGCCCTTCCCGCCTGGGGTGTGCTTGGCGCGGCCTGGGCTACCAATGCTGACTTTGGCGTAGCAGCAGTGCTGAATCTTATCTTCCTCTACAAATACAGAAGATACACCATGGATATGCTTCACACGGTGAAATTATTCATTGCAGCCGGCATCATGGGTGCTGCCGTTCTGGGGGCCTACCACGGAGCTTTCAGTATCATCCACAGCAATACCCTTGCCACATTAGCGGCTATCTGTGTAGGCGGAGTGGTTTACCTGACAGCTATTGTGGTCATCCGGGCTGTAAAACCGGAAGACGTACAGGGCGTGCCGAAAATCGGACCGAAACTGGCAGCAGCTGTAGAAAAACTGAGCTTTAAAATTTAAAGAAACGCTGATGCAGGGACTGTCTGTTTTTTATTAAAGAAAAACTCATGAATCAATCAGAGTTTCCCTGCCTATCATAGGAAATAGGAAAAGGGGCTGTGAAAAAATGTAAATCATTTCTTCACAGCCCCTTTTTTGCGTGTCCGGCATGGATGGCGGAAAGTATTTTAGTCAAAATCGGGTTCAGGGGGAAAATCAAATATTGCACTGCAGGGGAAAGTTGGTGGCCTAAAAATGCAGAGCATTAGTTTGAGAAACCGAGAGTTTTCCTCTCGGGCTGGGAAAACTCTCGGTTTCTCACAATCTGAATTTTCTGGGCTCATAAGGCATAAAACTTAAATCAGTTTCCCTGCTCCGGCCAGTGTTCTTTCTGTCTCGGAAACCAGTTCTTCCACAATTTCTTCCACCGGCTGGATTCTGGTGAGGTGGGTGAGGGACATGCCGGCCAGGACGTAGCCGTTTTCCGTATCCCCTTCCACGGCTCCTTTTCTGGTGGTGCCGACGGCCAGGGAAATGAGCTCTTCCAGTGGAGCGCCGCTGTATTCTGCTTTCAGGTATTTTTCAGAGAAAGCGTTTTTGAGTCCTCGTACGCTGTCACCGGTGGTGAATCCGGTGACTGTGGAGTCCGTGTCCTGGGCTTTGATAATCGCTTCTTTTGCCTTAGGATGCAGACGGCATTCTTCTGCCAGAAGGAAACGGGTGCCCATCTGTACGCCGGAGGCACCCATAACGAGGGCGGCAGCAATGCCTCTTCCGTCTACAATGCCGCCGGCAGCGATGACGGGAATTTCAATATCTGGAAGTACGTTTTCCAGAAGGGCCATGAGGGTGAGCTTGCCGTCGTGACCGCCGGCTTCCATACCTTCCACCACCAGGGCGTCGGCACCGGCATCCTGTACTCTTTTGGCCAGTTTCACATTAGGCACTACAGGAATGCATTTCACACCGTCATGGTGAAGATCGTCAAACCAGGGCAAAGGGTTTCCGGCACCTAATGTGACGAAGGGTACCTTTTCGTCACAAACAATCTGGGCCACGTCGTCTTTATTGGGAGCCTGGAGCATAAGGTTCACGCCGAAGATTCCTTTGGGTCCCAGAATATCTTTAGCCCGGCGGATATTGTCCCTCACTTCGTCGGTGGTGAACCCGCCGGAGCCGATGACTCCCGCGCAGCCTGCATGGGCCATGGCAGCAGCCAGGAGGCCATCGGAAATATAGGCCATGCCTCCCTGGATAATCGGATAATCAATGGATAAGAGTTTTGTCAGTTTTGTTTTCCACGGCATAATGATTCCTCCCTTATTTTGAAATAGTTATGGTTCTGCCCTTATTATATCCATTTTTTCTGTGGAGGGCATGGCTTTTATGAGAAAAAAATTTTATCTTTTTCGGAAAAAATTCATACTGAAAAGTTATTGAACTTAAGAACATTATGACTTCATGGTATGAATTTATGGAAAGAGTATTTTCCTGTTTTTTTCAGCCCGTAATTTAAGGAATTTTCATGGTTTCAGGAAAAAGTAAATTGGAAGGCAGTAAATTAATTGGTATACTTTTGAAATGTAGAGTATACGTATTACTATATTTTTACATAGATGTTGTAGTATTAATGACGGCGTGATATACTGTAAAAGGTAAGACTTGGCATGATTCCGCACTTTTTAATGGATGGAAGTGATATGGTTGAAAGAAGATTCTTTGATGATGCTCTTTCTGCCGGAAATGATGGCAGAGGCTCAGGAGCGGTATGAGATTCTTCGGCAGATTCACGACAATGGGCCGGTGGGAAGGCACCTTCTCGCCATGCAGACGAAGCTTTCTGAAAACACGGTCCGTAAGCACATTGAAAAAATGGAAGAGTCAGGTCTTCTTTTTTCTCGTCCTTCGGGCATGAGTCTCACCACCAAGGGAGAATCACTGATTGAGCCGCTGGCTCCCTATTTCCAGAAAAGTCCATCTCTTTCGGACATGGAAAATAAACTGCAGAAGATTCTTTCCATGGAGAAGGTGATTGTGGTGAGAGGGGATTTGGATGATACACCGGCTGTGAAAAATGAAATCAGCCAGGAAGCGGCCTTTGTACTGCTTCGTCTTCTCCGGGATAGTTTTGTTATCGCCGTAGGCGGAGGTCCGATTATGGCAGGTATGGCGGAAGCCCTGCCGTCCCTTCACATGAAGGTGGATGTGGTTCCTGCCCGCGGTGGTTTTGGCAACCGGGTGGAATATTTGCCCAATTTTGTGGCAGCCCGTATGGCGGAAAAACTGGGCGGTGAGTATCATATCATCCATATACCGGACGGGTTAAGTCCCGAGCTTTTCCTTCGGGTAAAGAAGGAACTGCCCCAGTTCAGAGAAATCGACAGGCTCCTTTCCAGAACGGATATCCTGGTGACAGGGGTGGATGAGCCGGAGGATCAGTCCAAGTGGCTGGAGATTCCGGAAGATGTAAGGCGTCGGCTGATCAAGGAAAAAGCAGTGGGCGAAGCTCTTGGCCTCTATGCGGATATTCACGGGAAGATTCTCTATCGGCTCTACAATGCCGGGATTTCCAGGGAGGATATTTCCTCTATTCCCCATGTCTTAGTTGCAGCCGGAGGCAGTCACAAAGGCCCCGCTATTCTTGCCATGGCCAGAGCCGGCATACGGGGAACCTTGATTACTGATGAAGGTGCAGGTAAAACAATCATACAAGGCAGCGCCGGCTTCTCTTTATAGAAACGGCGTTCCAAGTCAATCACAGGAGGGTACTAACATTATGACAAAGATTGGTATTAACGGATTTGGCAGAATCGGCAGACTGGTATTCCGTGGCATGCTGGACAGGGATGACCTGGACGTGGTGGCCATCAATAACCCCAGTGGTGTAGAAACTGCGGCTTATCTTCTGAAGTATGATTCCGTCCATGGACGCCTGGGCAAGAAGGTGGAAATTGATGGTGATGACCTGATCATTGAAGGAAAACGGGTTCATGTATTCCATGACAGAGATCCGGAACACCTGGACTGGAGCGCTTATGGCGTTGAAATCGTAGTTGAATCCACGGGCAAGCTGAAGGACAAGGTCAGCGCCGGCAAACATATCAGAGGAACAGTCAAGAAAGTTATCATTACGGCTCCCGGCAAAGATGACGATGCCACCATCGTCATGGGCGTCAATGAAAATACCTATGATCCGGAAAAAGACAATATCATTTCCAATGCATCCTGCACGACCAACTGCCTGGCACCGGTGGTGAAGGTGCTTCATGAAAAGTTCCATATCAAACGGGGACTTATGACTACTGTTCATTCCTACACCAATGACCAGGCTATTCTGGAAAAGGCCCATAAGAAGGATCCCAGAAGAGGCAGGGCGGCAGCAGAAAACATCATTCCTACCTCCACCGGCGCAGCCAAAGCCATCGGCATTGTTATTCCTGAACTGAAAGGCAAGCTGAACGGTCTGGCTATCCGCGTACCAACACCGGATGTATCCCTGGTGGACCTGGTGGTAGAACTTTCAAAGAATGTAACGAAAGAAGAAGTGAATGCAGCTTTGAAAGAAGCATCGGAAGGAGAACTGAAGGGCATTCTGGCCTATACCGATGAACCGCTGGTTTCCAGTGATTTCCTTACCACCGATGTCAGCTCCACCGTAGACAGCCTCCTCACCATGGTTATGGAAGGCAATCTGGTGAAAGTAATTGCCTGGTATGACAATGAATGGGGATATTCCATGAGAATCATTGACCTTGTTAAGTATGTAGCATCGAAAGGACTTTGATTATGAACAAGCAGACCGTATATGATTTGAAACCGGAAGGAAAAACAGTGTATGTCCGTGTGGACTATAATGTGCCCCATGATAAGGAAGGTCATATCCTTGATGACCGCCGGATACGGGCTACCATTCCTACCATCCGCTACCTCCTGGACCAGGGGGCTGCCGTGGTACTGGCAAGTCATATGGGGCGTCCCAAGGGAGCTGTGGTCAAAGAGCTGTCTCTTGCTCCCTGTGCCAAGCGGCTGTCTGAACTTCTTCACCAGGAAGTACTCTTTGCTGATGACTGCATAGGGGACAAGGCCTCTGCCATGAAGAAAAGCCTTAAACCGGGACAGGTGCTTCTTCTTGAAAATCTTCGTTTCCATAAGGAAGAAGAGAAGAATGATCCCGAATTTGCCAAAGCCCTTGCTGACGGCTGCAGCCTGGCAGTGAACGATGCTTTCGGCGTATCTCACCGTACCCATGCCTCTGTGGTAGGGGTGGGCAGGCTGATGCCCATGGTGTCCGGCCTTTTATTAAAGAAGGAAATTGATTTTCTCGATGGTGTCATCGAACATCCGGAAAGACCTTTTGCAGCCATTATCGGCGGGGCCAAAATCAGTGATAAAATCCAGGTTATTGCCAACCTCATGGAAAAGGCTGATGTCATCCTCATTGGCGGCGGCATGGCTAATACATTTGTGGCTGCCCAGGGATATGACATGGGCCAGTCCCTTCAGGACAGGGACCGTTTCGATTTGGCCAGAAATCTGATGAAAAAGGCTCATGAAATGGGTTCTGAAATCATGCTTCCTGTGGACTTTATGGCGGGGGATTCCTTCTCTGAAAAAGCGAAGACCAAAGTCCTTTCGGCATCGGAATTCAAGAGTCCCTGGATGGCACTGGATATCGGTCCTAAGACGATTGAACTTTATGTAGAAACACTGAAGAAAATGAAAACCGTGGTATGGAACGGTCCCATGGGTGTATTTGAAATGAAACCCTTTGCTAAAGGCACCTTTGCCATTGCAGAAGCTATGGCAGACCTTGATGCCACCACCGTCATCGGCGGAGGCGAGTCCGCATCCGTTGTGGACCAGCTGGGCATTGAAGACAAGTTCTCCCATGTATCCACCGGCGGCGGCGCCTCCCTGGAAATGCTGGAAGGCATGGTCCTTCCCGGCGTGGCAGTACTGGCGGATAAGGAGTGATTCTGTTTGCGTAAAACCCTGATTGCAGGCAACTGGAAAATGAATCTCACAGTAACAGAAGCTGAGAAATTTTTCAAAGCCTTCAAAATACAGAAAAAGGAAGGGACCGAGCTTCTTTTCTGTCCTCCCTTTACTGATATTCCCATAGCCCGTTTCTTTTTGGACCGCTCCTCCATTCGTTGGGGGGCCCAGAATGTGTATCCTGAAGAAAAGGGAGCATTTACAGGAGAAATCTCGGCGCCTATGCTGAAGGACCTGGGCTGCAGCTATGTCATCTGCGGCCATTCCGAACGGAGGCAGATTCTTGGTGAGAGTGATGAATTTGTGGCCCGCAAGGTGAAAGCGGTGCTGGAAAATGACATGATTCCTATCCTCTGCGTAGGGGAAACGGAAGAAGAAAGAAAGGAAGGCCAGACGGAAGAACGAATTGGAAGCGAAATCAGGACAGCTCTTTTTGCACTTTCCAAAGAGGAAACAGCTAAAATGGTCATTGCCTATGAACCTATCTGGGCCATCGGCTCCGGTCAGGCTGCTACTCCCAAAGATGCGGAAGAAATCGCATCCTTTATTCGTAAAACCGTGAAAGAGGCGGCAGGAAAGAAAGCAGCTGATGAGGTCCGTATCCTTTATGGCGGTTCTGTGAATGGAGATAATATTTCCCATTTCCTGAAGCAGAAAAATATTGACGGTGCCTTGATTGGCGGCGCCAGCCTGAAGCCGGACACAATGATTGATATTTATAATAAAGCCTGATTATTTATAATAAAGCCTGATAACCATACTGAAAAAATTACAGGAGGAATAAAGCATGGCAGCAATTACTGATTTGCACGCAAGAGAAATTTTGGATTCCAGGGGAAATCCCACAGTAGAAGTAGAAATGACATTGGAAGATGGCACCTTTGCCAGGGCCGCCGTTCCCTCCGGTGCATCTACCGGCATGTTTGAAGCTACTGAACTTAGAGATGGCGACAAAAGCCGGTACAACGGTAAAGGAGTCCTGAAGGCGGTAAACAATGTAAACAGCGAAATCGCTGATGCCGTGCTCGGCTGGGATGCCAGCGACCAGAGAGGCCTTGACCACATCCTCATCAATCTGGACGGTACGGAAAACAAGAGCCGCCTTGGGGCCAATGCCATTCTGGGTGTATCCCTGGCTGCTGCTCATGCAGCAGCTGCTTCTGCCGGCCTTCCACTGTACCAGTATCTGGGTGGCGTGAATGCCCATAACCTGCCGGTACCTATGATGAATATCATGAACGGTGGTGCTCATGCAGACAACAATGTGGACATCCAGGAAAGCATGATTATGCCTGTCGGTGCTCCCAGCTTCCACGAAGGTCTGCGCATGTGCGCTGAAATCTATCATGCCCTGAAGGATGTACTGAAGAAGAAGGGACTGTCCACTGCCGTAGGTGACGAAGGCGGTTATGCACCAGACCTTCCCTCCAATGAAGCAGCCATGGAAGTGATCTGCGAAGCCATTGAAAAAGCAGGCTATACCGCAGGTAAAGATGTGGTCCTTGCTACTGATGTAGCAGCCTCTGAACTTCTTGGCGACGATGGCCTCTACCATCTGGCAGGAGATCATACCGCCAAAACGGCTGATGAAATGATTGCATTTTACGAAAAGCTCATTGATGAATATCCTATTATCTCCATTGAAGACGGCCTGGGAGAAGAGGACTGGGATGGCTGGAAGAAACTCACAGACGCCCTGGGTAAAAAAGTACAGCTGGTAGGAGATGACCTCTTTGTCACCAATACCAAACGCCTCTCCAAAGGCATTCATCTGGGTGTGGCTAACTCCATTCTCATCAAGCTGAACCAGATCGGCACCCTGACTGAAACTTTTGAAGCTGTGCAGATGGCTCAGCGCTGCGGATACACTGCCGTGATTTCCCATCGTTCCGGCGAAACTGCCGACACCACCATTGCTGATGTAGCCGTGGCTCTCAATGCCGGCCAGATTAAGACCGGTGCTCCAGGACGTACAGAAAGAGTGGCCAAGTATAACCAGCTTCTCCGTATTGAAGAAGATCTGGACGCCGATTCCTTCTACGGAAGCAGTGCTCTTTCTCATAGAATGAAACGGTTTGAATAAGCTGAAAATAAACGCAGAATCCCCGGCCTGGTGCCGGGGATTTCTGTGCTGCGTGAGTAAAAGAAGGCGGCTCAAGCCTATAGGACTTATTGCCTGAAAGCCGGTGGGAAGCTTTAAAACTTTTCTTCGCTGCATTTTCTGAACCTTCAACGCAGAGCTTTCTTCGAACGGGAGAATCTTTGCCCCCTTTGTCTCTTCATGGTATAATGGGGAAAGTGATTATGAACCCATTCATCATTGGTTTAAAGGAGCGATAGAATGAGCAAAGTATATGTAACAGGACATAAATCCCCGGATACTGACAGCATTGCCGCTGCTATTTCCTATTCCTATCTGAAAAGACAGCTGGGAATGGATGCGGTAGCAGCCAGAGCAGGGGAACCGAATAAGGAAACGAAATTCGCCCTTGACTATTTCAAGGTAGAAGCACCGGTTCTTCTGACCAGCGTTGCAAGAAAGAGCGAATCCGACGAAAAGACAAAAATCATTCTGGTAGACCACAATGAATCCAAACAGTGTGTAGACGGCATTAAAGATGCAGATGTACTGGAACTCATCGATCATCACCGCCTGGGTGATTTTGAAACGGAGAGCCCTATCTTTATCCTTATTCGTCCGGTAGGCTGTGTGAATACTGTTATTTACGGACTCTATAAACAGAACGGCGTAAAACCGTCCAAAGAAGTGGCAGGTATGATGCTCTCTGCCATTATTTCTGATACGGTTCTCTTCCGTTCTCCTACCTGCACGGAAGAAGATAAGAAAGCAGTGAAGGAACTGGCTGAAATTGCCGGCGTAGACTATGAAAAGTACGGCATGGACATGCTGAAGGCCGGCGCTGATATTTCTGACTATCCGGCTGAAAAACTGGCTCACAACGACACCAAGGAATTTGAAGCAGGCGGAAAGACCTTCTCCTGCGGACAGATTTCCGTTATGGATGTAGAACCGATTAACGCAAAGAAAGCAGATATTATGAAAGCCCTGGAAGATACCAAGGCAGAAAAGAAATACGAAGCTTCCTATCTTATGGTAACCAATATTCTGACAGAAGATACCTATCTCTGGTTCACAGAAGGTGCCAAAGATGCTGCTGAAAAGGCATTTGGCAAGAAGGCAGAAAATGGTATGATTTACCTGCCGAAAGTCATGTCCCGTAAAAAACAGGTGGCTCCGTTCCTCCTGAAGGTATATGGAGAATAATAAAATCCTGGAATCCCCGGTATGCTGCCGGTGATTTGCGGAGGAAGAACTCATACATGACTCTGTCATATATGAGTTTTTCTTTTTATTATTATCAGGGTCTGGCACAGATTTCCGCTTTTTTTACTAGTTCATTAGCTAACTAGTTCACTAACAAACAAAGGAGCAAGAATGACAGATTTTTTACATACATTAAATGACCGCCAGCTGGAAGCAGTTAAACAGGTGGAGGGTCCGGTACTGATTATGGCCGGCGCCGGTTCCGGTAAAACGAAGGCTCTGACCTGCCGGATTGCCTACATGCTTTCTCTGGGCATCCGCCCCAGTGAAATCCTGGCCATTACTTTTACCAATAAAGCAGCCAAGGAAATGCGGGATCGTGTTCACAGTCTGGTCGGGCCGGCAGCAGACAAAATCTGGATGTATACCTTCCATTCCTTCGGCGCCCGTTTCCTCCGCCGGGAAATCAACAATTATCCACCCTATACCGATAAATTCACCATTTACGATTCTGATGATTCCAAACAGCTGGTGAAGAATGTACTGAAGGAACTGAATCTGGATGATAAGCAGTTTCAGCCCCGGTCCATCCAGAGCAGTATTTCTACGGCTAAAAACCAGCTTCTCAGCCCCCAGGCTTTCCGCCGTCAGGCAGGCGGAAATTTCTATAACCAGAAGGCAGCGGATGTGTATGATCTCTATGACAAACATATGAAACAGAACAATGCCCTTGATTTCGACGATCTTCTCTTCATTACCACTGCTCTTCTGGCCAATGAAACCATCCGCAGGCGCTGGCAGGATCGTTTCCATTATATTCTTATCGACGAATACCAGGATACGAACCACGCGCAGTACCTGATGGCGAAATACATTGCCGGAAACCTTCAGAATATCTGCGCTGTAGGCGATGCAGACCAGAGTATTTACTCCTGGCGCGGTGCGGATCTTCGAAATATTATGGATTTCAAATCGGACTATCCCAAGGCCAGGATTATCAAGCTGGAGCAGAACTATCGCTCCACGCAGACCATTCTTGACGCTGCTAATGCGGTGATTGAAAATAACCCGGACCGTCCTTCCAAGAAACTGTGGACCGAGCAGCGGGGTGGTGCTCACCTGCAGTGGTATACGGCCATGGATGAACACAATGAAGCGGAATTCATTGTGAACACTATGAAGAAAAAGCATGATGAGGACCATGTGCCTTATGGAAATATGGCAGTGCTCTACCGTATGAATGCTCAGTCCCGTGTATTGGAAGAGACCCTGGTGAAGCGGGGCATCGGTTATACCATGGTAGGGGGGACCAGATTCTATGACCGTGCGGAAATCAGGGATATTATGGCTTATCTCAAGGTCATTAATAATTTCAGGGATAACATCAGCCTTACCCGCATCATCAATGTGCCCAAACGGGGGATTGGAGCCACCACTGTGCAGAAGCTGACGGACTATGCCAATAGCGGGAACATGTCCATGTTTGAAGGCATTATGGCTCTGGAGGGTTCTCCCATTTCCGCTTCCGCCCAGCTGAAGCTGCAGAATTTCAGCGCTCTTATCTTTGATTTTCTGAATGCTTCCACAGAGATGAATATTTTTGACCTGATTCAGAAAATTCTGACCGATACAAAATATCTGGTACAACTGCAGGAAAGCGATGATCCCCAGGCCCAGAGCAGGGAAGAAAACCTGGGCGAACTTCTTTCTGTGGCCAAGGACTTCACCACCACCCATCCGGGAGAAGGATTGGCTGAATTTCTGGAACAGGTGGCTCTGGTAAACGATGTGGACGGCTATGAAGAAACAGATGACAAAGTCACTCTAATGACCATGCACAGCGCCAAGGGCCTGGAATTCCCTGTGGTATTTCTGCCTGGCATGGACGAAGGCATTTTCCCCGGCGTCCGCTCCCTTATGGAAGAATCCCGCCTGGAAGAAGAACGTCGTCTCTGTTACGTGGCCATTACCAGGGCAAAGAAGGAGCTTTACCTCTGCAATGCCCATATGCGCACCATGTATGGACAGATGAAACCCTATGCGGCCAGCCGTTTCCTGGAAGAAATCCCATCTGACCTTATCGACCATGTGGGCAGCGATAGAAAGCAGGAGACCATCAAAAGTGCCGGCCGCTGGCACAATGAAAGCAGGAGCCGCTATGCTCTTTCTGACTCCGCTGTGGTGAACAAACCCAAAAAAGCCGGCACAAATGCTCGATATGACTGGAAAGTGGGGGATACCGCTGTTCATAACCTTTGGGGAAAGGGAAAAGTGGTGTCAGTTATGGGAAAAGACAAGAATATGATGATTAAAGTGGATTTTCAGGGTAAGGTGCGCCAGCTCATGGTGACCTTTGCCCCTATTAGGAAGGAAGAATAGAGGCATTTCTATGGCAACTGAAGAAATCAGGAAAAAGGTGCAGGAACTCCGGAAGGAAATACGCCATCACAGCTACCTGTACTATGTGAAAGATGCTCCGGAAATTACGGATTATGAATTTGACCACCTCTATCGTCAGCTGGTGGATTTGGAAAAGGAATATCCAGAACTGGTGACTCCCGATTCTCCTACCCAGAGGGTAGGGGGCAAAGCATCCGACGATTTTGGAAAAGTCCGTTTCCGCAAGCCCATGCTGAGCCTGGCCAATGCTTTCAGTGCCGATGAACTTCGGGATTTTGACCGCAGGGTGAAGGAAGGCCTTGGTGTAAACTCCGTGGAATATATTACGGAACTTAAAATTGATGGCCTTTCCATGAATCTTATTTACGAAAATGGCAGCCTGGTTCAGGGACTTACCCGAGGCGACGGCAGAGTAGGGGAAGATGTGACGGCCAACGTCAAAACCATTCACACCATTCCTCTTTACATTGAAAATGCACCGCCTTACATGGAAGTGAGAGGTGAAGTGTATATGCCCAGAAAAAGCTTCATCACCCTGAATGAGGAAAGGGATGAAGCAGGGCTCATGCCTTTTGCCAACTGCCGGAATGCAGCAGCCGGCTCGCTGCGCCAGCTGGATCCCCATGTCACCGCTTCCCGGAACCTGGCCTTCTTTGCTTATGCACTGGGGGATATGCAGGGACTGGAAATTCATTCCCAGGAAGAACTGCTTAAGCAGCTGGAAGCGTTCCATTTTCAGGTGAATCCGAATTATCGGAAATGGGACTCCATCGAAGGCGTTATTAAAGGCGTCAATGAATGGGAAGTCAAGCGTCACGACCTGGGCTATGACACCGATGGTATGGTCATCAAGGTAAACGATTTCGCCCAGCAGAATCAGCTGGGAGCTACGGTGAAAGATCCCAAGTGGGCGATGGCTTATAAGTACCCGCCGGAAGAAGTGGAAACCAAGGTAGAGCGTATCATTGTTACCATGGGTCGTACCGGCGTTCTCACTCCGTCGGCGGACCTTACCCCTGTGCATCTGGCAGGCACTACCGTGAAACGGGCTACCCTCCACAACATGGATTTTATCCATGAAAAAGACATTCGGGTGGGAGATCATGTCATGATTTACAAGGCAGGGGAAATTATTCCTGAAATCTCCACAGTGCTCAAGAATAAGCGCACGGGAAAAGAAGAAATCTTTGAAATGCCAAAGACCTGTCCTATCTGTGGTGAGCCGGTGCACCGCATCGAAGGAGAAGCCGCTTATCGGTGCACAAATCCCAACTGCGGCGGCGTGGTACGGGAAAAGCTCATTCACTTTGCCTCCCGTGATGCCATGGACATCGAAGGGATGGGACCCTCGGTGGTGGACAGTCTTCTGGCTGCTCGTCTGGTCAATGACCCGGGTGACTTCTATCGGTTGAAACAGGAAGATATGGAACAGATGGAGCGTATGGGTGAAAAAAGTGCTGCCAACCTGGCCGCTGCCATTTCGGACAGCAAAGGAAGAGGCCTTGCCAAACTTCTCTTTGGCCTGGGAGTCCGATTTCTGGGAGCGAAAGGAGCCGAACTCATTACCGCCCGTTTCCATACTATGGATGCCATCATTGCCGCTTCCATTGATGAAATTCAGGAAACTGAAGGTATAGGTAAAGTGATAGCCACAAGCCTTTATGATTATCTCCACGATGTGAAGAACCTGGCTGTTATTAATAAACTCAAAGATGCCGGTGTTCTTATGGAAGAAATCAAAGAAATCCCTGCAGGTCAGGCTTTTGCTGGAGAAATGGTGGTTCTTACCGGTAAACTCTCTGCCATGGGAAGGAGAGAAGCCAGTGAGATCATCAAACAGCAGGGTGGAGATACCCAGTCTTCTATTACCGGAAAAACCACTCTGGTGGTGGCTGGTGCTGATGCAGGGAGCAAGCTGGAAAAAGCAAGGGCAAAGAATATCCCCGTCATTAATGAAGAAGAATTTCTGAGAAGAGCGGGGATTCAAGAGTAGATGATAGACATCAGACTTTGAGATTTATCTTAGACTGGCATGTACCGTCAGTTGGTTCACTGTTGTATCAGGATTTCTCACCGGTGGCTTAGAATGACCATATCAGGCGGGAAGGTGATCACGTAATCAGAGGCTGTGAAAAAATGTAAATCATTTCTTCACAGTCTCTTTTAGGCGGCACCCGCAGGTTGCCATCTAAACTCGCAGACGCAAAGCGCTTGTCAATCCTGCGAACCTTCTGAAAAATGAGGGCTGCTTTGCGGCTCTTACTTACCTTTTCATTTCCGCCCCTTGCATTTCATTTTGAATCCTGCTATGATATTTCATATCATATGTAAAAGCAGAGATGGGAAGAAGCTGCGGATGAATTTTTAGAGAGCTGCCGATGGTGGGAAGGCGGTAAGGATGAAGCAGCGGGTCACCCCGGAGCCGGCTTATGCCCGTGGCGCACGTTATACGCAAATGAGCGATCATGTATGATTATTTAGGTGGTACCGCGGAAGCACTCTTTCGTCCTATGGGATGGAGGAGATTTTTTATTTTTAGGAGTGAAAAATATGGCAGATTTTGAAGATCTTGGCAAATATGACCCCGCTGCGATTGAGCAGAAGTGGTATAAGTTCTGGGAGGATCATGATGTATTTCATGATGAACCGGATCCTTCCAAGGAACCATACAGCATTGTGCTGCCGCCGCCAAACGTAACAGGCCAGCTGCACATGGGTCATGCCCTGGATAATACACTGCAGGATATCCTTATTCGTTATAAAAGAATGCAGGGCTACAACGTACTTTGGCTGCCGGGCAAGGACCATGCAGGCATTGCTACCCAGGTGAAGGTGGAAAAGCAGATTGCCGAGGAAGGTCTCAATAAGTACGATCTGGGCCGTGAAAAATTCTTGGAAAGAGTATGGCAGTGGAAGGAAAAATTCGGAAACCGCATTGGACTGCAGATTCGCCGTCTCGGCTCTTCCTGCGACTGGAAACGGGAACGGTTTACCATGGACGATGTATGCGCCCGGGCTGTCCGTGAAGTTTTTGTTTCTCTCTACGAAAAAGGTCTTATCTATCAGGGATTCCGCATCACCAACTGGTGCCCCCGCTGCCAGACGGCACTCTCTGATATTGAAGTAGAACATGAGGACGAAGTAGGGCATCTCTGGTATTTCAATTATCCTATCGTAGGAGAAGACGGATATATAGAAATTGCTACAACCCGTCCGGAAACGATTCCAGGCGATACGGCTGTAGCTGTGAATCCCGAAGATAAACGGTATGCTCATCTGGTAGGTAAGAAGGTAAATCTTCCTACTACGGATCGCGAAATCCCCATTATTGCTGATGATTATGTAGATATGGACTATGGTACCGGCTGCGTGAAGATTACACCGGCCCATGACCCCAACGACTTTGAAGTAGGCCAGCGCCATGACCTGCCCACCATTGTCATCATGAACAAGGACGGCACAATGAATGAAAAGGCCGGCAGATACAGCGGCATGGACCGCTATGAAGCCAGAAAAGCCATTATTGAAGATTTCAAGAAGGCCGGTCTGCTGGTAAAGATTGAAGAAACGAAGCATGCTGTAGGTCACTGCTCCCGCTGCAAGACGGTGGTGGAACCAATGACTACGAAACAGTGGTTTGTAAAGATGAAACCTCTGGCCGGACCGGCCATGGAAGCAGTGACTTCCGGCAAGACGAAATTTGTTCCCGAACGTTTTTCCAAGACTTATATTCAGTGGCTGGAAAACATTCATGACTGGTGTATTTCCCGTCAGCTCTGGTGGGGACATCAGATTCCGGCATTTTACTGTGATGACTGCGGTGAATTGGTAGTAACCAAAGAAAATAGTGCAGTATGTCCGAAATGTGGCAAGCCGATGCGTCAGGATCCGGATACACTGGATACGTGGTTTAGTTCAGCCCTTTGGCCATTCTCAACACTTGGATGGCCGGATAAGACGGAGGAGATGGATTATTTCTATCCGACGAACACATTGGTAACCGGTTACGATATCATTCCGTTCTGGGTTATGCGAATGATGTTCAGCGGACTTGAGCATACAGGACAGGTTCCGTTTGATACGGTACTGATTCATGGACTTGTGCGTGATTCCCAAGGTAGAAAAATGAGTAAATCACTTGGCAACGGAATTGACCCGCTTGAGGTGATTGATAAATATGGTGCCGATGCGCTGCGTCTGACACTGGTAACCGGAAATGCACCGGGAAATGATATGCGTTTTTATTGGGAGCGTGTTGAGGCGAGCCGTAATTTTGCCAATAAAGTATGGAATGCTTCCCGTTTCATTATGATGAATTTTGACCAGAATGAAGATGTCGATTATGAAAATGTAACCGCAGATGAGCTGACTCAGGCAGATAAGTGGATTCTTTCCAAGGTGAATACACTTGCCAAGGATGTTACTGTATTGATGGATTCCTTTGACTTGGGAATTGCCGTTCAGAAAATTTATGATTTTATTTGGGAAGAATTCTGCGACTGGTATATTGAAATGGTAAAACCACGTTTGTACAACGATGCGGATGAAACAAAAGCAGCAGCTTTGTACACATTGAAAACTGTTTTAATTGATGCACTGAAATTACTGCATCCGTATATGCCGTTTATCACAGAGGAAATTTATTGTACACTTATGGGTGATGAAGAAATTTCCATCATGGTAAGTGAATGGCCAAAGTATAAAGAGAGCCGTAACT
>ERZ779643.779-NODE-779-length-24814-cov-41.657498_pt1 | contig 24814 bp, 25 predicted proteins | sample MGYA00511564_ERZ779643 | MGnify/ENA primary metagenome ERZ779643 (study PRJEB29588, sample SAMEA2147114) | human gut metagenome | biome: human gut; feature: human-associated habitat; material: faeces | place: Denmark | collected 2008/2010 ... | reverse complement strand
TCTAGGAGTCTATATATATACTATATCTTTCCTATAGTAAACGAACCTATACATAGGAAAGTCTTAGAAAGTACCCTCCCCTTACTTACCCTACCCACCCCTAGAAGGGAAGATCAGGGTCGGTTTCCTGCTGGGAATAGTCGTCCTCTGCCTCCATTGCCAGGCGTACTTGCTGTGCCTTGATCATGTCGCCGTCACGCTCTATCACGAGATAGCCCCAGCAGTGGTTCACCCTCACCTTGCGGAATCCCAGCTCACAGAAAGCCCTGCCCACATATACGGCACTGAGCTTCTGGCTGATGCCCGCTCCGATAATCTGCAGGGCACGGCTGGCAGTCATGAAAATGCCATGCTGGTCCTCGGTGGGATGGGCGAAGTAGAGCGCAACGAGTTCCTGCTCCAGACGGGGTGCCTCAAACTTGTGGTTGTGAAGGTTGAGTTCAATGATTTCTTGCTGCGTAAACCAATATCTGAAGCCAGAGCGCAGCAGATGCAAAGCTTGGGCATAGATGTGGGGATAGTCGAAGGGATGCTCACGGGGCGACTGGATGCTCTCCACCTCGAAGGGCAGCCAGCGGCGATTGCCCGTAGGGTCGGAGAGGAACTGAACGTTGTTGCCTGTGGCGGCAAATGAGGCTATATGGGGACGATGCTCTGCGAAATGGGCGTAGGCAGCACGCTCGTCGATGGTGAGCATGGTGACGGCAGCCTTCAGCTGGTTCAGCTCTGAGGGCTTCATCGTGTCCAACTCCTCGCAAAGCATCAGTCCGTAGGTGGCGAGTACCAGCAGGTCGTCCTTGGAGAGGCGGCTGGCGTTGGTCTTGGTGTAGAAATACTGGCGCAATTCGGGTGGCAACACCATGGCTATCCAAGTGCTCTTGCCGGAGCCCTGTTTGCCTATCAATACGATGATCACATTGTTTACCACGTCATCGAGCGTCCATCCAGCCAGCATTCCCACGAGCCACTTGCGCAGGTAACAGGCCCATAGCTTCTGTTGCTCCTCGCCACCCTTGATGGTCACGCTGTCGGCAAGCTGCTGTATGTAGTCGGTGTCGCCCTCGTGCCATTCGGGAAGGCTACCCAGATAGTCGGTGAACGGATTGAACGGCTGCACATAGTTGCTCTCGATGACACGGAAGAAGTCTTGTACTGCGGCACGGTTTGTCTTCGACATCTCGCTCCACAGGGTGTTGACCGCACGGTCGTTGATGATCTGCCAAAGTCCTGGGGTAGAAGAATCCTCTCGGTCGCTTTCTTCCTTCATGCGATACTCCACCCTCATGGTAATCTGGTTGTACCTCAGATCCACGTGTTCGCCCAGAAACTGGATGATGTCGTTCACGGAAGCCGACTTGCCCGCCTCATGGCGACGGTCTTGCAGCTCGTACTTGCGCTTGCCGTGCTCCTCAGTCTGACGGTAGCAACTGTCCACGACAGCCTTCGGACGCTCGTAGTCGGGAAACTCCTGGCGGATGAACTCCAGGGCGGCATCGGCAGAGAAACCGAAAGCATTGAGCTTGTAGGCGAGGCACGACACATACTCGTTCTTGCTGCCCGCCACATAAGTCTTCATCTCTTGCTCCAGTTCTTTGGCAAGCTTGTCTTCGTAGAGGCGGTCAATCTTCTTCACCTCCCGTCGCAATCGAGCCGTGGCATTGTCCTGCAAGGTCTTCTCCTGCTGCCGTGCCACCAGCCAGTCGTAGCTGAAAGTTTCGGCATCAGGACGGAAGAAGGCATCAGGGTCGTAGGCGGCACCCATCAGTCTGCCCAGGTTGCAGCAATGCTCGTCGTACTCCACGCCCAGCAGGTCGGAGAAATACTGGTTGCCATGGAGGAAGGCAGTGGGATAGAACTTCATCTGCTCCTCCAGCGTCATGCCCGGCTTCATCTCGTAGCGATAGAGCACGCGCAGTCCCTCACCCGAAGCGGTGATGTGGAAGAACAAAGTGTGTCTGTCCTCTCTCAGCTTGGAGCAGAGTTCGGCTAGCTTCTCTTTCGGCACGTGGTCGAAGTCAGAAAATCCGATGCCCGTCACCTCGATGATGTCCTTCTTCGCCTTGCCACCCTGGAAGACGCAGGTCACGGAGAAGCAGTAGCACTGGCTCTTGTACTCCCTCTGGTGCGTGATGCGGTAACGCTTCGTCAGTTCGGCGAGCTGCTTGTCGCCCCTGATGATGTCCACCATTTGCTGGAACTTGATAATAGCAGGCTCGGTAGACTGATAGCCATTGAAAATGTTGATGTTCATAATTGCATTTCCTATGTTTAGTTAATAAAAAAAATTGTTAGTTGTTTAACGAATTCATCGTTTTTTTTCTAACGCTGGCAAAATTATAAAAAGTCGGTGACATATCATCGCATTTGTTTCCTAGCTAGGGAACGAGTTTTTAACATAAATAACGTTTGAATTCATGAGCAACCAGAAAGATTATGTTCCAGACCAGCTCATCATCAAGATTGGTGATTGCCTGTTGGCAGTTGATGGTTTAGGTCATCAAGTGTATAGTGCAAGATATTTAGAGAAGAATCATCTCAGCGGCAGGGCGCAGGATCATTTCCGTCACCACGAGTCGGTGTCAGTGATGCAGCTGTACGCCGCCATCCGCATCCTTCTCATCAACACCTCTTCAGTCTGGGACCGCATACTTCTGATGTGTCGCATACTGGATATCTTGGAGCAATGCTTCTGCGACTGTTATTCCGGTGTCACCCTCCATCCCTTTGACGGTGGCATGGAGAAGAGCGTCCGCGAAAAGATGCTCTCCGTAGCCGGCTACGACTTCGGGGCGGTGATAAGCGATGTGGAGAAGTGGAAAAGGAGGGAATGAGAAATAGATAGGCTATAATGCCGTCAACGACATTAAAGAAACAAATCTCTCTGTCATAAATCTGGCGAAGACCGCTTTGGTCCGCCAACCTTATAGCGTAGCGGTTCTGAGCACCGAGTAGGGTGGTTACATCCCTAATCCCTATGGTAGGGATTTAGGGCTTGGGTATAGGGTAAGGGCCCTCCCGCTGGGGTTTCTGTCCCCTACAAGGGGAACCGAAAGGGTCGTAAAGACTATTGAAGAAGACCGAGAAGAGAGGTGGAGCCTTCTTTAATGGTAAAGAAGGACGGGTTGATTTTAGAAAATTCAGCACCATCATGTAACAGCAGTAGATGTAACTCCAGAGAGGGTGAACTCATAAAGATTCCAGTTCCTAGTTTGAATAATGATATAATGAGGCTAATGAGGAGTTAAAACAAAAATTTAATTTAAAAAGTAAACAAAACAATAAACATATAAATCATGTTTAATCTCAGTAAATTCATAGGTCAGTATGTGACCCATCGTGAAAAGAGTATGTTTGCTCAGGATATCGAGGCAAACAAGGAGAAACTTTCTGCTGAAATCAAAGGCAAGAAAGTGTGTGTGATAGGTGGAGCCGGTTCCATCGGTTCTTCATTCATCAAGGCTGTACTTCGCTTTGAACCGCAGAGCGTAGTTGTTGTAGACTTGAATGAGAACGGATTGGCAGAATTGGTTCGTGATGTACGAAGCACAGAAGGACTTTATGTACCTGATGAGTTCCGTTGCTACACCCTCAACTTTGCAGATCCAATCTTCGAACGTATTTTCCGTGAGGAGAAGGGTTTTGACATTGTAGCCAATTTCTCTGCCCATAAGCATGTACGTTCAGAGAAAGATAAGTATAGTGTTCAGGCGCTCATCGAGAATAATGACATCAAGGCAAAGAAACTGATGGATTTGCTTTGCGTGTACCCTCCAAAGCATTTCTTCTGCGTATCTACAGATAAGGCTGCTAACCCAGTTAATATCATGGGTGCCAGCAAGCGTATTATGGAAGACCTGGTGATGGCTTATAATGAGCACTTCAAAGTAACAACAGCTCGTTTTGCTAATGTTGCTTTCTCCAATGGTTCTTTACCTGATGGATGGATTCTTCGTTTGCAGAAGAAACAGCCATTGGCAGCACCATCTGATGTGAAACGCTATTTTGTATCTCCAGAGGAGTCTGGTCAGATTTGTATGTTGGCTTGTATCCTTGGAAATGGTGGCGAGGTCTTCTTCCCAAAGCTGGGTGAAGAGCAGATGCTTACCTTCTCATCTATCTGCGATGACTTCGTAAAGGCAGAGGGTTTCAAGAAGGTAGAGTGCAAGAATGATCCTGAGGCAAAGAAGTATGCTGCAGATATGGATTACGAGAGTGATAACTATCCAGTTGTTTACTTCAAGAGTGATACTACTGGCGAGAAAGCTTACGAGGAATTCTATGTTCCTGGTGAGAAGATCAATATGACTCGTTTCTCTGCACTCGGTGTAGTAGAGGAGACAACCCGTCGCCCAATGCCAGAGATTAACCAGTTCTTTGATGAGTTGGAGGGCATCTTTGCTGAGCCAAACTTCACCAAGGCTGAAATCGTGACATCAATCAAGAAGTTTATACCTAACTTCGAGCATGAGGAAAAAGGTAAGAACTTGGATCAAAAAATGTAATTTTCAATAAAATGGCAGATTTTAAGAAAACGATAGACTTTATCAAGTCAGTTTATGGCAACCAGGAGTTTACTCCGTTGGCTGTTCCTGTTTTTGTAGGTAATGAAAAGAAATACCTCAACGAATGTATCGATACAACCTTCGTTTCATCCGTAGGTAAGTTTGTGGATCGCTTCGAGGAGGATATGGCAAAATACACAGGTGCCAAGAAGGCGGTGGTATGTGTAAGTGGCACCAATGCCCTTCACATGAGCTTGTTGCTCGTAGGTGTAAAGCAAGATGATGAAGTATTGACTCAGGCTCTTACTTTCATTGCAACCTGTAATGCATTGAGTTATATTGGAGCTCATGCGGTATTCATCGATGTTGACCGTTCAACAATGGGTCTTTCTCCTGATTCTTTGAAGGCATGGCTTGAGAAGAATGCTGAGGTTCGCAAGAACACTCGCAAGGGAGAACTTCCAAGAAGTAAGGATTTCGCTTTCGAAGAGGATGACTTGGCTTGCTATAACAAGAATACCGGTCGTCGTGTCAAGGCATGCGTTCCTATGCACTCTTTCGGTCATCCTGTCCGCATTGATGAGATTGCAGCTATCTGTAAAGAGTGGCATATCGAACTTGTAGAGGATGCTGCAGAGAGTATTTGTTCTACTTTCAAGGGACAGCACACTGGTACATTCGGTAAGATTGGTGCGATTAGCTTCAATGGCAACAAGACCATCACTACTGGTGGTGGCGGTATGATGCTCTTCAATGATGATGAGTTGGGAGCATACGCAAAGCATATCACCACACAGGCAAAAATACCACATCGTTGGGAGTTCCGTCACGACCATGTAGGTTACAACTATCGTATGCCAAATATCAATGCAGCTATGGGATGCGCCCAGTTGGAGAACATTGACAAGTATGTTGCAAGCAAGCGTAAGGTTGCTGCTGAATATGAGGAGTACTTCAAGAATGTACCAGATATCGAGTTCTTCGTAGACTCTCCAAATACAGTTTCTAACTATTGGCTCAATGCTGTTATCTTGAAAGATAAGGAGGCTCAGATTGACTTCCTTACCCAGACTAATGACAATGGCGTAATGACTCGCCCAATCTGGGAGTTGATGAATCGTCTGCCAATGTTTGAGAATTGTGAGAACGATGGTTTGGAGAATACTATCTGGTTTGCAGATAGAGTGGTGAATATTCCAAGTAGTGTTCGTCCTTCTGATTTGTATGTAGATAAATGACATAATTATGAAGTTGGAAATAAATATTCATAAGATTAAGTGTATTGACAACTTTAAAATAGAGTTGCCAATAGACAAAGGGCTTTATGCAATAACGGGGCAAAATGGTTCGGGTAAGAGTACCATTGCAGCATGTGCGTCTAGTGTTTTTTTAAATCTGCCGATGAAACAATATTTTGGCAAAACGGATGATGATGCCTCTATAACTTTCAGATTAGGGAATTCGGAAAGGGTTTGGAAACAAGAAAAAGGTTCTTGGAAAAAAAGTTCGAGTGGACCAGCAATGAATATTAAAGGATTCTTTGAGGGTAGTCTTATATTTGGAAATAGATTCAAAGATATGACATATGACAAAATATCCAGTATAGAATCTATAAAGCAAGAAAAGTTGATTGCTGCAAATGATTTCATTCGTAAGAATTTAGGCTTAATATTACAAGGTGATGCTAATTATTACGAGAAATTATGGATGGTTTCTAATCATTATGATAAGTTTAAAGGTAGTATTTTCTTTTATGAGAAAAATGGAAAACGTATCAGCCAATTCCATATGTCTACAGGTGAGAATCTTTTGGTAAGTATCCTTAATTCATTGTATATAAGAAATAATGATAGAGCTAATTTAGCAAAGCCATGTGTGCTTTTCTTAGATGAGATAGAACTCGCCTTACATCCATCGTCTTTGAAGAGATTAATACAATTTTTGGAGGATATGGCTACTAATTATAATTATGCCATATATTTCTCAACTCATTCAATAGAACTTGTTGGTAGTATAAAACCATCAAATATCTTTTATATAGAGCGACATGCAGATAATACAATTGAAGCGATAAATCCATGTTATCCTGCTTATGCAACGAGAATCTTGTATGACCACAGCGGCTATGATAAAGTAATTTTGGTAGAGGATGATTTAGCAAAAGCAATTGTTGATAGAATCTTGCGAGATAATCATTTGCTAAACAGTAAACTCGTTCATGTTTTGCCTTGTGGCGGTTATACCAACGTTATTGATTTAGCTCATGATGTTGTAAGATTCAATTTGTTGGGAAGAAAGGCTTCTGTATCAATTGTTTTAGATGGCGATGTTAAAGAAAAAGCAAATAATTATCTAAATAAGAAAAATATTATCAATAATATTCCTTTGAATTTCCTTCCAATAGAAAGTTTGGAGAAATTTCTGAAATCTAAGCTTTTTGATAATGTGGATCATAAATTATTCCGAGAACTTAATGATTATATTTTCCACAATAAGAGTCTTGATGATATAATTTCTGATTATAAATTGCTGAATGCTGAAGATAAAGATGGTAAAAAACTTTATGCAGAAATAGAAAAAGAATTGACAGAACTTAGAGAGGATAGAAGTACTCTGGTAGAGTTTATTATAAAGTACTTATTTGATACAAATAGCGACTCTCTTGCCAAAATTACCGACTTCTTAAAAAAACAAATGCAATGAAACGTCCTTTAATTCTAATCGGAGGCGGTGGTCATTGCAAGTCTGTGATAGAAGTCGCAGAGAGTGTAGGCTATGAAATCAAGGGAATCCTTGATATGCCAGATGAAGTTGGCAAGGAGGTTCTACCTGGTCATAAGGTAATAGGAACCGATAATGAGATTCCTCAATATGTTGAGGAGTGTGATTTCGTTATAACTGTTGGCTTCATCAAAAATCCAGCCCTCCGAATCAAACTATATAATAAGGTGAAGGCGGCTGGAGGCAGATTGGCAACAATCATTGCCTCTACCGCTCATGTTAGTAAATATGCAGAACTAGGCGAAGGTACAGTCATTATGCATCATGCATTCGTTAATGCTGGTGCAAAGATAGGTGATAATTGCATTATCAATACTTTCGTTAATATAGAACATGATGCAGAAGTGGGTAATCAATGCCACATCTCGACAGGAACCATGGTCAATGGTGAATGTAAAATTGGAGAGAATTGTTTTATCGGATCTCAATCCGTTTGTGCCAACTGTATCGAAATCGCTTCTGATATTATCGTGGGAGCTGGTTCTGTAGTCCGTAAGTCTATACGTGTGAAGGGAATTTATGCAGGAAATCCTGCTATCCTTAAAATTAAAGCAAAATAGCATGAGTAAGATAGCGTTATTTACTGTCTTTTATCCGGGAGCAGAAACTTATGTTGATGAATTCTTTAATTCGGTTTTAAATCAGACCTATAAGAATTTTGATTTAATCATTGTGAATGATGGGTATAAGGACGATAATCTTGCTTCCCATTGTCCAAATTTAAACATTATAGAACTTCGAGGTGATGCAACCATTTCAGGCAATAGAGCTATTGGAATAAATTATGCCATAGATAATGCTTACGATTATCTGTTCCTATGTGATGTTGATGATTATATGTATCCTACAAGAGTTGAACATGTTTTAGAATCATTTGGCAACAATGATATCATTGTGAATGATTTAGATATTGTTGGCGCGGATAGAAAACTGATAGTAAAAGATTACTTTCAAAAAACTATTAATGCCAATACAATCTTAGATAAAGACTTTATTAAAGATAAAAACATTTTTGGCTTTTCAAATTCAGCTTTGAAAGTAAGTGCTTTTTCTAAAGTTTCATTTCCAGCGGATCTTAAGGTTGTAGATTGGTATTTCTTTACCCAATTGTTGAATGAAGGTTTAAAGGCTCAGTTCTTAGGCGAATCTTTGACTGAGTATCGACAGCATTCAGGAAATATGATAGGTATTTCATCATTCACAATTGATGTATTTAAGAAGTTGATAGAGTTAAAGAAGAAACAATATAGTTATATAAAGGAAGTTTATCCCGTTTATCAGAAGTTGTATGACCAGATGTTAAACTTGTCAAAGCTTCCAGATAATGAATTACAGAAAATAATAGATAAGAATACTGATATTACACCATACCCAGTTTGGTGGGAAAATGTGAAATTTTAAATTTGAAAATTATGAGTAGAAAATATCCTTATATCGTCGCAGAGATTGGTGGTAACCATAATGGCGATATTGAATTAGGTAAGAAGATGATTAAAGCCGCAAAGGAGTGCGGGGCTGATGCTGTTAAGTTTCAGCTTTATCGTAGAGGCGATCTTTGGACTGAAGATCATCTTAAAGAGTTGAATGATGGGGTTGTAAAATTGGAGAATGTTTCTAATTGGTCAACCAAAGAACTTGGCTTGAATAATATATTTGAGCAAGTCGATAAGTTTGCTATCCAGGAGCAAGAACATATTGAGTTCTTCAATTATGCTCGTGAGTTAGGTATAGATTATAGCACCTCTGCTTTTACAAAGAAGGATGTAGATTTCTGTATTGACCAAAAGGTAGCTAATCTAAAAGTAGCATCTTGTGATGTAACTAATCTTGATTTGATAGAGTATGTTATATCAAAAGATTATCCAACACAGATAGCACTTGGTATGGCGAGTCTTGCAGAAATCGAAGCTATAGTCAACTTGATTCCTGAGAAATATAAGCATAATGTAACACTTCTTCATTGTGTCTCACTCTATCCGCCAAAGGATGAGTATGTAAATCTTAATTTCTTGAAGACTCTACGACAGGCTTTTGGTATGGAGGTAGGCTATTCAGACCATACATTTGGCTTTTCTATTCCTCTTGCTGCTGTTGCTTTTGGTGCAACGGTTATTGAAAAGCATTTCACACTTGATAAGAATATGCCAGGATGGGACCACAAGGTTTCTGCTAATCCGGAAGAGATGAGAATTATTGCTTCGGAATCGAAACGTATTGTAGATGCTTTAGGTTCAGGCATTAAGGTTGTTTCTGAGGACGAAATTGCAAAGCAGAAGAAATTCCGCAGAAGTATTACAACAGCAAATGCTCTTAAGGCTGGTCAGGAAATTACATATAATGATATTCTTTTCAAACGTCCAGGAACTGGTATTCCTGCCAATAAATACAAAGAGATTATTGGACGTCACGTAAATAGAGACATCGAAGAGAATAAAACTTTATTTTGGGAGGATTTGGTAAAATGATAGCAATTATACCTGCAAGAGGAGGTTCTAAAGGACTTCCTGGTAAGAATATTAAGGAAATGTGCGGCAAGCCTTTAATCGCCTATACGATAGAGGCTGCTCTTGCTGCAAAGTCAATCGACCATGTCATACTTTCTACAGATGATGAAGAAATTGCCGCAGTAGCTAAGAAATATGGTGCGGAGGTCCCATTTATGCGACCTGCAGAATTGGCCTCTGATACGGCTATGGCTGTAGATAATTATATCTATACAATAGGCCGCTTAGAAGAAGAATGGAATACAACGATTGATTCATTTGTTGTTCTTCAACCAACATCTCCACTTCGAATCTCAGAAGATATTGATGGAGCAGTTCAACTTTTTAATGACCGTAAAGCAGACTCTGTTGTTACATATGTAAAGGAGGCTCATCCGGTTTTTTGGCATAAAAAGATTGATGAGAATAATAAACTTGAAGATCTGTTTGAAGGTACGATTGCTAATCGACAGGAACTTCCTACTACTTATTATCCTAATGGTGCTGTTTACGTATTCTCAACAGCTATGATTCGACAGAGAAAATATTATACAGATAAGTCTTATGCATATATAATGCCAAGAGAAAGATCTGTAGATATTGATTTTCTGGATGATTTTAAGTACGCAGAATTTTTGATGCAAAATAAGAAGTAAAATGGAAGTTAGATCAAGAAAAGAACTTAAATTTTATTTGGCAGCAGATATGATGATGAATCGCAGGGTGTTTAGTTATACCCTGCGACAGAGAATAAAAAATATATTGTGCCCTGACTATATTATGCGTTATCTGAACTCCATGCGAAAATGTTCTTATTATAACTACAAGTTCAAAAACAGACATGGAGTCGTCGGTAGAATTGTGGGGGGGCATATCTTCTTCTTTTTTGTTATTACTACAGTTGTTATTTAAGATTAGGTATCAAACTTGGTTTTAGTATAGGCTTTGACTGTTTTGGTTATGGCGTTTGGCTACCACATCATGGAACTATAGTATGCGGTGAAAATAATCGCTTAGGTAAATATGCCTGTTTGCATACTTCTTCTTGTATAACTGCAACGGGCAAAAAAATAGGTGATAATTGTTTGATTGCAACTGGTGCAAAGTTGATTAATCATTTTGACCTAGGCAACAATATTATGATTTCTGCAAATTCTGTCCTGAATCATCAAATAGATGGTGATGGCTTTTTATTAGTAGGAGCACCTGCTAAGATAAAGAAATCTCTGAATGAGCCATGGTGGAATTCAGAACATCCTCTATTTCGTGAAGTTGAAGCCATCGAACAATTAAAATGTAAAATGGGATTAAGTAATTTATAAATTTAAAAGCAATGGAAAAAATAGTATATATTGTACATGCTGTTGACACGGAAGGTCCACTTTATGAGTCAACAAAGGCAACATTTGAACGTCTCAATTCAACTTTTGGTATTACATTGCCAGCTTCTCATGAGAATTTGGTAAAATTGAGAAATAAGGAAATACCATTAGGTGGTATAGAAGATGAGGTCTCAAAGTTCTTGGATCCTGCTCTTCAGAATTATAATGATACATGGGATAAAATTGAAAATATGCATAAAAGAATTCTTTCTGATGATTTCCGTTTTGCCCATCCAGACTCTTTTGGTAATGGCTGGATTTATAATTGGTTTTGTATGGATCATGTTGGATATGATTATAATCCTCGTCACAGAGATATGGGATACCATAATATTTATGATCGCTATCTTGAGATTTTAGATAAGTATGGTAGATATAAGGATGATGTTCAGTTCCATTTTCATCCTATGTCTCATTATAAAGAAGCTAATCGAGCAGGTAAATCATATGAACATTCGAATACGCTTTATCAGATTTTGTCTCGTAGAATTATTGATCGTGAATTCTTTCCTGCAGCTTTCCGTGCAGGTTGCGTAACTGAGCGTCCAGATGCTAATTGGTTCTTGGAGCAATGGATACCATTTGATTGTTCAAACTTTGCAGTTGAAGATCATAACAAAGAAATGCATAAGGATCAAAAGAACGGACAGGCTGGTGATTGGCGACGTGCACCACATGATTGGAGTATTTATCACCCGGATATTTATGATTACCAAGTTCCTGGTTCATGCCATAGAACTATTGGCCGTTTCTTGAATATTGTATCTCGTTATGGAAATATTACTTCTGCAGAAGTAGAGAAAGCTTTCAAGCGAGCAAATGAGGGGACCCCAACTCTTTTAGGAATGTTCAATCATGATTTCCGAGATATGGGAAAAGAAGCTGAATATGTACAGTCAATTTTGCAACCTATAGCAGCGAAGTATCCTGATGTCAAATTTAAGTACTCTCGGGTTAAAGATGCTTTCAATGCCGTTCTTAACCAAGAAGAACAGCCTCTAGAGCTTGATATTAAGCTCAACGGTGAGAATTTAGAAGTTCATTGTACAAAGGGAAAAGTTTTCGGACCTCAGCCATATTTAGCTGTAAAAACAATTGATGGTCGATATATTCATGATAATTTTGATTTTGGATTGGATGGAAAAAGTTGGTTCTATGTATTTAATGAAAATATGATTCGTTTAAATGACATTGATACAATTGGTATTGCTGCCAACAATGAAACAGGCTATACTTTTGTAAAAACAATTAAGGTAAATGCATAATTATGACAGCTAAGATACAGCAACATATTATTAATAATAAGAGATCCCTCCTTGATGCTCTGAAGGCTTTGACTGATATAAAAAATGGTCCGCTGGTCCTTTTTGTTGTAGATGATTCAGACAGAATGGTTGGAACTTTAACCGATGGAGATTCTCGCCGTGCCTTGATTACAGGAGTCTGTGTAGATGATTGTATAGAGAAGGTTATGCATCGAGATTTTAATTATCTTCGTAAGGGAATAAACGATGACGTGTTTAATATTAAGCAGCAAAGAATGCTTAAAATGACACTGGTTCCTATATTAGATGCTGATAATCATATATTGGATATAATCAATCTTGATAAATATCATTCAAAATTGCCTGTAGATGCCGTTCTTATGGCAGGTGGCAAAGGTGTTCGCCTTCGTCCATTGACAGAGACTACTCCAAAGCCTCTCCTCCCTGTAGGTGGTAAATCTATTATTGATTACAATATTGACAGCTTGATGGAGAATGGTATCAAGCATATCTCTGTAACGGTCAATTATCTTCATGAACAGTTGGAGGAGCATTTTGCGGAACCTGTGAATGGCGTAAAGATTGAATGCATCAAAGAGCCACAATTCCTGGGAACAATGGGCGCAACTCAGTTTGTTACCAAGTTCTATAATGATGTGGTACTTGTAATGAACTCCGATCTCTTTACTAACATTGATTATGAGGATTTCTATCTTCATTTCAAGGAACATGATGCTGACATGTCTGTAGCTGCAGTACCATATTCTATTTCTGTACCTTATGGTATTTTCGAATTGGAAGGCAGAAATATCAAAGGCGTGAAGGAGAAACCTATATATAATTACTTTGCAAATGCAGGTATCTATCTCATTAAACGTGAGCTTTTGGAGAATATGCCAAAGAATACCTTCTATAATGCCACTGACTTGATGAATGATGCTGTAGCAGCTGGCAAGACCGTTATCCGTTATCCGATTACAGGTTATTGGCTTGACATCGGCAGTCATGAGGAATATAAGAAGGCGAATGAGTTGGTAAAGCATATTAAGAAATAGTTCATAGGCTGAAGAATACAAATAATAGTATTAATGAAAATAATAAATAAATTAGTATCATTATCCAATAATAAAACGGTTCGTAACGGATCCTTATTTACCTTGTTTTCTTTTCTGAATCAAGGTATCGGCTTTTTTATCATGCTGATAATGGGACGTTATGTGCTACCTGACTCGTATGGCAAATTAAGTTTGTTTACTACTATAATCCAATTGTTGTCTATTTTTATATGTTTAGGTACTAATGGAATTGTAGCAGTAGACTTTTTTAAGCATAAGAAAGAATATATTCAAAGGTTAGTCAATGTAGTGTTGCTTTCTGCTCTTGGTGTGTATGCTTTTATGTTGCTCCTGGTGCTGGCTCTTCCAACGCAATTGGAAAAGATAGTGGGCATAGATGCACAGTATCAGTTATATGCAATCTCAGTTTGTCTGTTTCAGATAGTGAGTGCAGTCATACTTGATATATGGCGTTTGGAGGAGAAAGTTACTACGTATGGTATATATTCATGCTCTTCTACAGTATCAAACTTAGTATTGACATTTGTGTTTGTAGCATGTTTGCATTGGGACTGGCAGGGACGTGTTTACGCCAATGTTCTGACATGTTTGGTGTTTTTCATTATTGGCTTGTATTTCCTTATTAAAAAGAAATATCTTGTTTGGGTCTTACCATCTAAAGCCCAATGGAAAGAATCTCTTAAATTTGGAGTACCTCTGATTCCCCATTCGATGTCATTTTGGATGCGTCAGGGAATGGATCGCTATGTCATCAATCTGTTTCTGAATCATGCAGCCGTAGGTTTGTTCAGTTTTGCCAGCAACTTGGGAAATATCGTGCAGATAATAGGTTTCTCATTTAATGCTTCCAATTCAGTTCATATATACCAGCTCCTATCAACTGATGCTCCTGACAAGGTGGCAAAGTTGAATAAGGAATGTAGATATCTTGTAATGCTATATACATTGATAGCTTTTGCAATATTTGCAGGAGGAGCCATACTGACTCCTATTATATTCCCTAAATATGCAGGATCAGTAAAGTATTTGCTTCCGTTATGTATTGGTGGTATGCTTCAATGCTATTATCTGGTATATGTAAATATTTTGTTTTTCTACAAGACTACTAAACTGCTGATGTATATTACATTCAGCTCATCATTGATTCACGTAGGATTATCTTTTTGGCTCACCAGATATGGTGTGATGTACACGTCGTGCATAATGGTAATCAGTAATTTACTTATCTTTATCGGAGTGTACATATATTCACGAAAGGTCTTACATAAGTTTAATAATAATGTCAATAAAATTTAATAGGGGGGGGTACGAGCCTCTCATTGATTACTTAAAAGCAATATGCATAATCATGGTCGTAATAAGCCATGGAACAGGAGGAGCTAGGGATGTTCTTCTTTATCCATTTTGGATAGATCAGGCTGTGCCTATCTTTCTTCTGATACAAGTGTTTCATGCCTATAAGCATGATATGGTGAATTATCCTTCATACTCAAAATTATGGAGTCGTATAATGAAACCTTTCTTGGCGATACAATGCCAGATGGTTGTTTATTATCTAATCCTATATTTATTAAAGGATGAAGATTTCACTGAAAGTATGTTGCTTTTGGTAAAAAATGGAGGTCAGGGACCTGGCTCCTATTACATTTGGATTTATCTCCAATTTGCAGTTTTACTACCGTTGTTTTCTAAGCTAGTTAGAAATCGTTATGCTGCTGCTTATTTTATAGGTTGTAGCATAGGAATTGAGGTTATCTGTTCCTATATAGATATACCTGATTACATGTATAGACTGCTATTTCTGCGATATTTCTTCTTGACATACTTAGGTTATCTCTGGGTTAAGAGAGGTATAGTCTTAAACAAGACAAATATCCTGCTTAGTATCATAAGTATCATGGCTATAGGATTACTTTATTATGGAAAGTCTTTCGGCTTGACAGGAGAATATGAACCTCTTGTCTTTACTACCGATTGGACTATATTCCATTGGTTCTCATATTTTTTGCCATGGTCATTCCTTTCTTTCTTCATCTGTAAATCGTATAAGAAGGTAGAAGGTACTAAAATTGGAACAATATTGCTACTTGCGGGTAAACGCTCGTTTGAAATATTTTTGTTCCAAATGCTGGTATTCCAAGTCTCACCTCTTCCAGGCAAGATAAATATTATCCTTAGTTTTCTGCCATTGCTGGTATATGAACGTTATACAATAAAAAAGATTATTTTCACAAAAACAATATGAGTATAAAAGATTATTTGAGGTTGATTAAAAACTTCATCAGCTATTACTTTTATGTGTATCGAACACGTAATGTTGATTTCTTTGATTACGAGAAGTTAGCCCGACCATGTTCTATTTTTGCAGGTTTAACTTTGAAGCCCGGTCTTTTAGGTAATAAGTGCTATGGCAACTGGAAGGCTATTAAAACAGCTATGGGCGATAAGTTAGATCCTCATAATATGATAGAGCATGGTATCTATTTCGGACGTAGAATTCTTTTTGAAGAGTGTGAAATGCCCGAAATATCTACGATATACACCTATAGTCCTTATCGCCTTGAAGTGTTGAAAGAGCATTATCAAGGAAAATTAGGCAAGAAGGTTGTTGCTGTCGGTTCTTATATAAAATATGCCCAGAACTTTCATTCAGAAGCTGAACTGAAAGCACTTAAACAGAAGTATGGAAAAATATTACTGGTTTTTCCGTCTCACCCAGATCCTTCAAATGATACAGTATATGATTTTGAAGAATTTATGAGAGAGATAGATAGAGTGGGAAAAGACTATGATAGCATCTTCGTATCTATGTATTGGGTTGATATTGTCAATGGTAAGCATAAGATTTACAAGGATAAAGGCTATACTATTGTTTGTTCAGGAAATCGTTTTGATCCACGTTTCTTGTCTCGCCAGAAAGACCTAATTGAACTTTCTGACATGACCATGTCGAATGATTTGGGTACTCATATAGGTTATAGTGTTGCCTTGAACAGACCTCATTATATGTTCAAACAAAAGGTTGAGTTGAATTTAGAGCATGAGGATGCCAAGATTGTAACTGATTTGCATAACATTCAGTCAGACTTCGATAAGGAACGCAACGAGATACAGCAAGATTTTGGTGAATATCGCCAGGAAATAACAGAAGAACAGCGTAAGATTGTTGCTTATTATTGGGGGGATAAAGTAGAACCAGGTATTATGATATAATGATGATTGAACAGCAGATCAAAACCCGTGAGTACTATTTGGATGCGGTAAAGGCAATAGCTATTATTCTTACAGTTTTAGGGCATTGTATTCAGTGGATCTTAGGTGATACTTTTGGAGAAGATAGACTTGAGCTGTTTATCTATTCCTTTCATATGCCTTTATTTATGATAATTAGTGGCTATTTCTTTCAATCAGCTTTAAGAAGAGACTTTAAGGATTTAGTTAGCCGTAAGTTCTTTCAATTACTTATACCTGCATTTTGCTGGACGCTTATCATTTATCCTTGGGAGTGTGAGTCTATACATGATGTACTAAGCAGGATATTCCATGAGTATTGGTTTTTGAAAGCTTTGTTTGTTAGCTATATTGTTACATTTGTCTATTATAAAGCTCCATACAAATATAAATGTTTCCTGTTGTTGATAGGAATTTTTATCTTCTTAATAGGTAAGGGGGAAACTTGGTATTTTACTCCGATGTATCCTTTTTTCCTATTTGGAATCATACTTCGCAAGTGTAAGGCTTTACTTAACAAGGGTTATGTACAGCTATTGTTCCTGTGTACATTTCTGTTACTTTTACCATTTTTCAGAATGGAGGATACAATGTATTATACATCATGTAAGCTTTTAGATTTGAGCACGATGTCTTTATGTTATACTAACATTATACCTAATTTGTTAAGGTATGCTCTTGGTATATGTGGGGGGGGCGATAATCATTATACTGGCAAAGCGTTTTTTTGCTGTTTATGTGGATAAAAGAAATGTAAATCCGCAAAAATGTATTTTGGAGATTATTGGTTGCAATACTTTAGGCATTTACCTTGTTCATCCAATGATTTATATTCCATTGACGTCATTCCTTCAAGGTTATTTGAATGGTTATGATTGGTATATAGTTGATACAGCCTGCATCTTGATGACGGTATTTGTTGTATGGATGAGTCTGTTGATAATAAAATTGGTCGATAAGAGAGCTTTTGTTGCAAAGTTTTTGTTAGGTAAAATTTAATTATGTAAAATGAAGAGAATATTTGTTTCATTTGCAGATACTAGGTATATTAAGTCTTTGGAGAGAATTAAAAGCGAAACAGAACAGTTTGGTTTTGATGAGCGATATTTTCTCACTGAAAAGGATTTACCAAAGGATTTTTTTAAAGGATTCAATCCCAAAATTTACAGAAGAGGTTTTGGTTATTGGACATGGAAACCTTATATTGTAAATAAAATGCTAGAGAAACTAGATGAAGGCGATATATTGGTTTATTCAGATGCAGGTACACAGTGGCATATATCGGGGAAAAATCGTTTTGAGGAATACATAAATATGCTGAGCTTGAATACTCCGCTTTTAACCTTTCAGCAACCATTTCTAACAAAGGACTGGACGAAAGGTGATGTGTTTCACAATATTTGTTCAGATTCATGGTTAAAGTATGCAATGGAACTTCAATTATGGGCTGGAACATTCTTTCTTAAAAAGAACGAACTTTGTATAAATCTTTTTAAGCATTGGACAGATATTGCAGAAAATTATAGATATCTGATGACGGATTTAAAGTCTGACACCCCTAATCTAAGTGGTTTTAGAGAACATCGCCATGATCAATCAGTATTTTCGTTACTCGCTAAACAAATCCCTCATATTGAAATTTCGTGGCAAGAAGTAGAGCCGTTGAATGGAGAATGGAATGGTAGAGAAGAATTTCCTATATGGGCAAAGCGAGATAAATCATTTTCTTTTATTGATAAAATAAAGAAAAGATTGAGACTCCTATTATCATATCCAATAGGCCTATATCTGAAATATATTAAAGGCTTTTATTTCCAAAGTAAAATTGCTTGGTAAATATTTTGTAAAGATAAGTAAGCACTCAAATTAGGACTTAAAATCAGAATCGTTACTCTTTGACAATTATGTGTCGTGATAGAATTACATTCGGTGGCCACGTCATTAGATCTTGGAATACGCTTATCATGGATTCTGATCAGTATTCTACAGAAAACACAATTACCAAAGAAATATATCCTCAGAACTCACGTATATTAATAGGTGATAAATGTAGGAATTGTGCTCGAAGTGTAATCTTAAAGGGTAGTCAAATGTCTAGTGACAGTATCCTTTTTTCTGCCTCGGTTTTTACCAAGAAATATGATGAGGAGAATGTTCTGCTTGCAGGCTCGACTGCGGTTGTTAAGAAACACAATATAACTTTGAAATAGGTACAAAATAGAGGCAAATTATAAAATATATAAGGTAAGATTTTGAAACGCTTTTTACATTTAAAAATCAATTTAATTATGTTACAATATAAAGGATTTAAGGTTCATTCGTTCATGGAACTATTACCATATTTGATTCTTGCATCAAGTATAGTTATTTTGCATATGCTATCTATTAATGGTGGCGTAAATATGCTGAACGTAGGAGTAATGGTTGTAGCTTTTATTTCTATCATTTTTAGATATAATGAATTAAATCGATATGATTTAGGATTAGTTTTACTATGGTTTGTAATGTATTTATTTGCAACAAATAATCCACATTTCAGACAGAGTACTTTTATGTATTCTGGTCTATTTATATTCCAATTTATAGCTTTAAGAGCATACTCTAAATATATAACGCCTGAAAATTATTTGGCTTTCATTAAAATTCTATTGTATGCCTTTGCTTTAGTTTTGTTTATTCAGCAAATTTCTGCAATAGCTGGCATTCAAGGCTTCAATCGTAATGGTGAATTTGCTATCCGTTTTAAAATGAATTCTTTGGCACAAGAACCTTCTTTGTTTCCTCCATCTATTGCTTTGCTATTTCTTATGTACATACGTGTTAAATACTTAAATCAATTACAATTTGTTGGATTGAAACAGATATATAGGGAAAATAAAAAAATATGTTGGATAGTTCTATATATGCTTTTTACTTGTGGAACAACTAGTGCAATTATATTATTACCCATAATTCTTTTGTTTTTTTTGAAATCGCATATAATTAAATATATACCCTTTTTTGTTATTGCATTAATTTGTGGTAGTCTTGTCATAGGTTATCTATATCCACAAACAATAGAGCGTATTTCTATGATTTTAGGTGCTATTGGATCACTCGATCCAATGCAGGTTTATGATGCAGATCAGAGTGCTTCTGCAAGAATATCTCCATATTTATTTTACATAAATGATTTTGATTTATCTAATTGGCATTTTTGGTTTGGTTTTGGTCACGATTATGGTACCAAGTATTTGTCTTGGAATATGCTAGGTGAAGAAATGGGTTATGAAATTGGAATAGGCGGTATAGTAAACTTCCTTTATGACTATGGAGCAGTAATATTTTTGTATTTTTTGCTTTTAATGAGAAAAATAGTTTTTGGAAAGTTCTTGTCTTGGGATTTCTTTTTTTGGTTTGTTGCTTTCAGTATGCAGACTTTTAATATGCCAATTTTTTGGGCGTTCTTTACATTTACTTATATAACTAAACTATTTGAAAATAATAAATATAACACGTCAATACAAAAGATTTAATTATGAAAATCTCTATTATTATAGCAACATATAATGCTGCAAAAACTTTAATTAGATGTCTTGACAGCATTGTTCCACAATTAACAAATGAAACGAAGTTAGTTTTGGTTGATGGTGGTAGTAAGGATGATACGAACAAGATTATTGATTCGTATGGTGATATAATTGCAGTTCATATATCAGAACTTGATGTAACACATCTGATATGAATTCTTATGATTATATCAGTGCTCATAATGAATATGTGGATATGAAGGGTAATTCTTTGAGGTATGCAAAACGGCGTTCTCCGATACTTACGATGCAGGTTCTGTAGTTGTAAAGAGTATTCTTAGCGATGAGATTTGGGGTGGAAACCCTGCTATATTTATAAAGAAAATTACTAATTGAACTTATTATAATTTAGATGAAAGAAATTGTGAAAAAAATACATTATATTTGGCTTGGTGGTAAGCCTTTACCGCCGAGTGTCAAATATTGTATTAGTAGTTGGCGAAAAAAATGTCCATCTTATGAAATTATCCAATGGGATGAAACTAATTTTGATGTAGATATGTATTGTTGGGTTCGTGAGGCATTGCAACGAAAACAATATGCCTTTGCTGCTGATGTAATACGTTGCTTGGTTTTGCAAAAGTATGGTGGACTATATTTGGATACGGATGTTGAGTTGAAGAAGTGTGTAGATGACACAATCAGTAATAATTTCGTTGTGGGTTTTTTGAACAATCATTATAAAACTGATATGATGTCTCACGTTGATGAAAATGGAATCGATACTCGTACAGGTAAGCAAATATCGGGCTTTGGTATTAATACGGGGTTCATATACTCTGCTCCTAATCATCCTGTTATAAATAAATTACTGTCGGACGTTTATGGGGGAGGTAATAGATGTTTTGTCAATGAGGACGGAACGTTTAATAAACTGATTATTGATGGTGAATTGATGATGATTTTACATGATTCTTTTGGCTTGAAATTTTATGATATTACCCAGCAGACAAAAGAATATACTGTTTATGAGAGTTCGATAATAGCTTCTCCAATAACGAAAAATAAAAATAGTATAGCTATTCACTGGCTTGATCAAACTTGGGTAGAAAGTAATCAATTTTTAAAAAAAATCAAGAAGGCAATAAAAGCAAAGCATCCAAAACTATATAGAATGTTATATAGTTTGATTAGAGGATAGTAAGTTTGTAATTGAAGAAAAATATGATAATTTCAATAATAATAGCAACTTGGAATGCTGCCAAGACATTGCAGAGATGTCTTGACAGCATAGTGCCACAGCTAACGGATGAGGCTGAGCTGATTCTCGTTGATGGTGGCAGTAAGGACAGTACGAACGAAATCATCGATTCGTATGGTGATAAAATAGCCGTGCATATATCGGAGCCTGACAAAGGTATCTATGATGCGTGGAATAAGGGGGTGAAAGTGGCTCATGGAAAATGGGTGGCCTTTATCGGAGCAGATGATATATTGCTTCCAAATGCGATTCAAAACTATTTGAATGCGATACGTTTAACATCCGATATAGATAGCTATGATTATATCTGCGCTCATAATGAATATGTAGATTTGAATGGCAAGCTTTTGAAAGTTTTGGGTGAGAAGCCTGTATGGAGTAGAATGAGAAAATATATGGCTGCAGCTCATGTTGCTTCTTTGCATAATAAACATAATCTTTTTGAAACCATAGGCGGATATGACTTGGATTTTAAAATTTGTGCTGATTATGAATTACTCCTTCGTAAGAAATACAAATTGAAGTCTTTGATGATTCCTGCTCACATTGCAAGAATGACAGTTGGTGGAATGAGCTTTTCCACCAAAGCAATCATCGAAACTTATAAAATTCGCAAACTTCATCACTCTTTGCCAACTACTATCAATATGCTTTTTTTCTTGCGTGATTGGCTGGCTTTCAAGTTTTTTATTTTCCGTAAGTCTCTTTGTGGTGGTTCTTTGTAAGCATGCAGTTTGTAAAATATTATATTTCTTAAGGAAGTTCAAAAAACTCGATATTTTCAATCGTATCCTGTCGCTTGGTTCAATCTAAGGACAAATGGATGAAGTGAATTTCCTTGAACAAATTTGGAATATTCATCTGTAATACTCGGATGATTCAGGATACAAGGATGCGTATGGGGATGCTGTTCTGCATTTGCGCAACAATTCGAATTGGGGTGATGAATATGCATTCTTGACCCGATTCGGATTGCTTAAAGCTACGGATGAAATATTTCATAAGTTCTTGAATGTGACCGTTGCTCCCGAAGTGAAAGGTAGCGAAGAAGGTTAGTATAGAAGATGGAACTTGGTGGTACAAATGTTTTATAGCTGGTTCTTGTTATATAGGTAAAATGTATTATAGTAGCTAATTAAGTTGTTTCTCATTATATTCCTGGTTATAGGTGCTGCAGTAGGCATATCGGCTAAAGTAATTAATGCTTACGATTTTGTAAAAATGGATTAAAATAAATTAGAAATCATGAATTTGTTAATTGATTGCCATGTTTTTGATGGTAAATATCAGGGTACTCGTACTTACTTACAGGGTATTTATCAAAATATGATTATGTATAAAGATATTGAATTTTATTTTGCTGCACAAGATATAAGTAATTTAAAAAAATATTTTGGTGAAGATAATAATGTTCATTATATAAAGTTTAACACCTCAAGTAGTATTATTAGATTAGTTTATGAAATTCCTAATATAATCAAGAAATACCATATTGATTATGCACATTTTCAATATGTATCTCCGTTTGTAAAAACATGTAAGGAAATAGTAACGATACATGATTTGTTGTTCTTAGATTTTCCTCAATATTTCTCTAAGATTTACCGATTAAAAAATAACTTTCTATTTAAGCGGTCTGCTAAGCGAGCAGATATGCTTTTAACAGTATCTGAATATTCAAAATCAGAATTGATTAATAATTTTGGAATTCTATCAAGTCGCATTTTTGTAACTCCGAATGCTGTTCTGCCAATTGGAAAAGATGTTAAGAAAATTGATGTTAAAGCTAAGTATGGGTTGGATAAGTTTATTTTAACAGTTAGTAGAATAGAGCCAAGAAAGAATCATCTTATGCTTTTAAAGGCTTTTGTTGATTTAGGCCTTCCACAAAAAGGATATAAATTAATGATGGTTGGAACTCCTGATTTGACATATAAGGGCTTTGTAGATTATTATAAAAAGTTAGATTCCTTTGTTAAGAGTACCATTATAATACAATCTGTATGTTTCTCAGACTTGGTGGCATTGTATCAAGAAGCTGATTTATTTGTATTCCCATCTTTGGCCGAAGGTTTTGGAATTCCCCCATTAGAATCGCTCCAGTATGGTTGCCCGCTTCTATGTTCAAATACAACTGCTATGTTAGAGTTTAATCTTCCTAATGATTGGACTTTTAATCCAAATGATGAAGAAGAATTAAAGGTGAAAATATTGAAGCTGCTAGCAGAAAGACCAGAAATAGAGGAAGTTAGAAAAAACTTAAATTTAAAATATAATTGGAAAAAAATCTCTTCAGATTTATATCGTGAGATAATTTCTAAATTTCAAAAATAGCTTTTGTAAATTTCAATATGCTTTATGAAAGGTATCGTATTAGCAGGTGGTAGCGGTACACGTTTGTACCCAATCACTAAAGGAATCAGCAAGCAGCTGATACCAATCTTTGATAAGCCGATGATATATTACCCAATATCAGTTTTGATGTTGGCAGGTATCCGTGAAATACTCATTATTTCAACACCATTTGATTTGCCAGGCTTCAAACGCCTCTTAGGCGATGGAAGCCAGTTAGGTGTGAAGTTCGAGTATGCCGAGCAGCCATCACCAGATGGCTTAGCCCAAGCCTTTATTATTGGTGAGAAATTCATTGGTAATGATTCCGCTTGCCTCGTATTGGGCGATAATATCTTCTATGGTGCAGGATTGAACCAAATGCTTAATCAGGCAGTAGTAGATGCAGAGCAGAGCAACAAGGCTACTGTCTTCGGTTATCGTGTAAGCGATCCAGAGCGATATGGTGTTGCTGAGTTCGATGAGCATGGCAATTGTTTGAGCATTGAGGAGAAGCCTGAGTATCCTAAGAGCAACTATGCTGTAGTGGGCTTATACTTCTATCCTAACAAGGTAGTAGAAGTAGCCAAGCATATTAAGCCTTCTGCTCGTGGCGAGTTGGAGATCACTACCGTTAACCAAGAATTCCTGAAGGATAAGCAGCTGAAGGTACAGACTATGGCAAGAGGTTTCGCCTGGCTTGATACCGGAACTCATGATTCCCTTTCAGAGGCATCTACCTTTATTGAAGTCTTAGAGAAGCGCCAAGGCTTGAAGGTGGCTTGTCTGGAAGGTATTGCATACCGCCAGGGGTGGATTACCGCAGAACAGTTGAAGGAAAATGCTCAACCAATGTTGAAGAACGACTATGGCAAGTATCTCCTTTCAATCCTTGAAGAGAAAGATCAAACATTAAAGAAGAATTTAGAATACTAAGAAAATGAAGAATATCATTATCACGGGCGGTGCTGGTTTCATCGGCTCACACGTAGT
>ERZ779643.778-NODE-778-length-24818-cov-3.152526_pt1 | contig 24818 bp, 17 predicted proteins | sample MGYA00511564_ERZ779643 | MGnify/ENA primary metagenome ERZ779643 (study PRJEB29588, sample SAMEA2147114) | human gut metagenome | biome: human gut; feature: human-associated habitat; material: faeces | place: Denmark | collected 2008/2010 ... | reverse complement strand
ATATGCACAACTTTTTACACATAAATCTTTTATCAATCTTATTCCGCCAACGGGTATATTATATCTAAGAATAAGGAATGGATTGATAAATACAAACTATTCTTCACAACATCTTATTCGACTAATGCTATAGTGCCACCTGAAGATATTATTTCTGAACCAGGTTCTGTATGTACTGAAACATTTATTGTCATAGGACCATTCAATACAAAACAAGAAATGATGAATTGTCACAAATATCTACAGACAGATTTCGTTCATGCATTATTATATTTTGGACATGGAACCATGCAAGTTACAGCGTCTGTTTTCCAATTTGTTCCACTTCAAGATTTCACTTTAAATTCAGATATTAATTGGAATCAGGATTCTGAAAAAATAAACATTCAACTATATAACAAATACAAACTGCAAAAAGAAGAAATATCTTTTATTGAAAAAACGATTAGTTCCATAGAATAATGCCCAAAAAACTTTATACATCCATTCCAAAGAATTATCCTGTATGCCAGCATAGTGACTGCCCCATGGCAGCCACATGCCTGCGTCAGGTATCATATACCGAATTATTGGAAAATGAAGAATACCTTCATTTAATAAACCCCAACAAATGTAGCAAAGACGTTACTTGCAAATACTATCGGGATAATCAGCCTATCATGTACGCACGTGGATTCACAAACTTTCAGAAACGGATGTTTCCTGACCAGTATCTGAAGTTCATGAATCTGCTGATTACCACATTCGGACGAAACCCATACTTCGAACGCAGAAGAGGCGAAACAGCCCTATCCCCCAAAGAACAGGCAATAGTACTCAAAGCATCAAAACAAGCAGGAGTAACCGAGGAAATGAAATTCGACAAGTACGAAGAGAATTTAAACTGGCATGAGTGACTCAGTACTTCCATGAAAGTACCACAGTACTCTCATGGAAGTATTAGAGTAATCTAATATAAGTATTATAGTACTTTAATAGAAGTACTGACTAAACCTAATATCAAACAGAAAAAGATGGCAAAGAAACAGACTATACCCTCTTCTGAATCAATACGTAATGCCTATATACAGGAATTGCAGAAACGTGGAACTGATGCGGAATCTTTCGCGTCTTTCAGCGAAGTAGAACTAGTAGCATTTATCCGTAAGTATGAGTCGGCTAACTTTTCTACTATTTACGAGTGCCTTGATCACAACTTCTATGACCGTGTACGGAGCCGTATTGCAACCAACCGGGAAATGGCAGCTATGGACGAGGAAGCGGAACTGATGTATTCTATCCATCTGAAAACTTACTCTCAGTTTCTTGAATCAAAAGCATTCAAAAACTTATTTAAACGCAAAATAAATTTGGAAGGCAACGGCAAGATATCAAAATCTCAACAGAAGCCAAAAACTCTCAAATTCCGTGAAGAGACTGAAGGTGAGCGCAAGCACATTACCAAAGAAATGGATGTAATACGTCGAAACCCTCAGTTTCGTCAGCAGTGCATCGACCGCTATGACTATCAGTGCCAGTGTTGTGGTATGAATTTTGCCGAGATGTATGGAGAAGCACTTGGGGCAAACTTTATAGAAATTCACCACCTAAAGCCAATTTCTACGTTTGAAATAGAAGGAATTCCAAAGGATTTCGTAGAAAATCTTGTACCTTTGTGTTCTAACTGTCATTCTATGATTCATCACATTGAGCAGAGCGAACATCCGCTTCGGGATTTGCGTGAAGCATACAAGGGCGCAAAGAAAGAACTGAAAGTCTTGAAAGAGGACTAAAGAAGCAACATCACATAATAAAGTAGTGCATATGGACATCAACAAATACATAGGCGAAACCACAGAATACGACAAGAAGCAGGAAGTGGAACGTCGTAAGGTTAAAAGCTGGCTAAAAAGTGTCAGCGCATTTGCTAACGGTTCAGGCGGTAGTCTGCTCTTTGGCATTGCCGACGATGATAGTCTTGTAGGATTGAAAAATGCAAAAGATGATGCTGAATTTATCAGTCAGAAGATAAAAGAACGTATCGACCCTGTGCCACAAGTTGTGATGAAGATTGAACAAGAGGAGGATAAAGATTTTCTGATTCTACATGTCTATCCGGGTGACGATACCCCCTACTATTATATAGGTGATGGCGTGCTTGAAACTTTTGTCCGTATCGGTAATGAGTCTGTTGTCGCCGATGCGACAGAACATAAACGCCTTGTTTTGAGAGGTAGAAACACATCATTCGACGCACGTCCGAGCGATGAATCAATAGATAACTATGCTTTCACCAAACTCAGAAGCCGCTATTACACTTGGAATGGCATAAGCTTCGACAACAAATTATATCGTTCATTTGGATTGGTTGATACCCGAGGAATACTGACGAATGCAGGTTTACTCATGGCCGATGAATGTCCCATCCGACAAAGCAGGGTTTTCTGTACCCGTTGGAATGGCAAAACAAAGGCAAGTGGTACGATAGATGCCTTAGACAGCAGCGAGATATCAGGAGGACTGGTTACTTTATTAGAAGAGACAATGGCATTTATCCGCCGCAACATGCGTACAATCTGGTATAAAGAACCCATGCAACGTGTAGAAATTCCTGAGTATATCGAGCGTAGTGTAATGGAAGCTACGGTCAACGCACTGGCACACAGGGACTACCTGATATTAGGGAGTGAAATCCATGTAGATATGTATGACGACCGTATGGTGATTTATTCCCCTGGTGCAATGCCCGAAGGAAGAATCATTCAAGATATGAATCTCGAAGATATTCCTTCTGTTAGAAGAAATCCCGTAATAGCTGATATTTTCACTCAACTTGGCTTCATGGAACGAAAAGGGTCCGGCATGGGAAAAATTCTTGGTCCATATAGAGCTATGCCATATTTTACTGAAAGAATGCTACCGACTTTCTATTCAGACAGAGCTCAGTTCACGGTTACTTTTCCAAATCTTATAAGAATATGGAAAGAAGAACATCCTGATATAGAGATAAATTATGTTGAGGATACAAATGTTCCTCAAGGTGGCACTCAAGATGACACTCAAGATGGCACTCAAGGTGGCACTCAAGACAAAGATTTAGATGCATGGATAGAACAACAGGTTGCCACTTATCCTAAAATTACAACTGAAGAATTGGCTTCACAATCAGGGAAAGGCATAAGAACAATTAAACGTCATATCGCTAAAATGCCACACATCAGATTTATTGGCAGTGGATATAGCGGATACTGGGAAGTTGGAGAAAAAGAATCTGATCATGATAGAAAAGTTAACGAAAGAACTAAAAGATAAAATCGCATTATTCGACATCAGTAAGCCATACGTCTGGCTACTGAAACTGTCGGAGGCAGATTTCAATGAGCTTGAAGTCTGCCTGAATGATATTGCTTCTGCTAATGGAGTTTCTGCTTTAGTATCCCCTAAATATGCCATAGCAACTACAATCTATATAGCTGAATGGTATAAACGCAAGTATCAAAGCGGGAACAGTAATCCACTGGTAGAAAAGCTTAACCTTGAATCCCTTTGGGCGAATGTCGGCATTAACCAGAAACTGTATCTCTATCATGATGATAAAGGCAACAAGCGATGGCTATATTCGATTTACGTACTCGGTGGCCTTGCCATTAAACATGAACTTGGGAGAAATGACAACCTGAGATTCCTGAAAGGCTTGTGCCGCATCTACCATGGTGAAGACTATACGCTCGAAAATCTGGATGAAGCATCAAGAGCCGTTGCTTTCCGTGAAAGTATCAAACACTGCCACTCACTGTATGAGTATATGCAGGAGATACTTAATGGCCAAATGCCATTCGACGAAGAGGATTTGAAAGATGCAGCATCTGATGTCAATCGCTTTGTAGCCGTTCTGAAAGCTGCGAATGACGAGATTCTGAAAGTGAAGTTCCGTTTTGAATGGATCGTCACTTTTTCACCTGCTTATACCTTTATGTCCCGACGACTTAAAGTCTTACTGAAGCCGGAAGAAGTGGGTGGTGGCTTACACCAGTATTTGCGCTATGATAGGGTTCACCTTTGGGGCGTGCCACATCCTGAAACGCAGAGACATCTTTACATCTATATTAGATTCTGTTACAATGAGAAAACGATTGAGCCATCAACCATGGCCGATTATCACCTATTTGAATCATGGTGTGAACGACTTTGTGGCCTTTGGTGTGGAAAAAGGCGTACAGGTGAAGCATATTCCGGCCACTCGCTTCAACAAGATAGAAATCATAGTTAAGGATGATGAAGGCAATGAATATCTGGCACAATCGGTCGATGCTATGGAATATATCCAGCTATGGAGATCTGATAGTATCTATAACACATGGACATCAACGCAGAATGCGCAGAGAGAAACAGCGTTACTCTTCACCCATCCCTGCAAATTGAAGGATGCGACCATCGCCAATGAAGTGTATCGCATGCCGTTCAATGACAGCCGGTTTGGTATCAGTGAAATGTGGAACTGGGTGTATATATACGATTCCGTTACTTTCTTTACCCCCACAGGACGGGAAATAAGTCTGTATAACCGGATAGGATATGACCAGATTACGACAAAACTATACGCCGATACGATTCACTACGTCAATGGGGGCATGGTAAATCATTATTATATAGATGATCCTGACATCAGCGAAGAACCTGACATAGAAAAACTTCCTCTGATTTTCGGGAAGGAAGACATCATTGTGCGACATTTTGCAACCAAAGACGACATTCTGAATGCCAGGCCGGAAAACGATACTACAGCAGAGTTGATAGAATATAAACAGCCAAACGGAAGATTTACAGAATGGACATCCGTTAACGAACCATCCTATGGAGAAGCCATCCTTAGAATTACAGTGAAGGATAGACTGTTTCTGATGACTGTAGCTTATCTTCCCAAACTTGGAAAAGAAAATCCGATAGAACGAGACTTAGATTGCACAGTTGTCCGCTATCGCACTATGGATGGAAAAGAAGCAATCTATCAGGACAATATTCCTTTGGATGGTAAGGTATTGGCTCCGACAGTCCCAATCCAATACGGTAATGGAGAAAGTTTCTTTGTAGTAGATGTATATCGCCCTACCCTCATAAAGGAAGTCTTGCTTGACGGCAACATCATACAGTATCTGAAAGACGATGAAACTCTGGACTTGCCTTACATTTATAAGGATAGAACACAAGTTAATGATTTCAACCAAAAAGGCTATCAGGCTTATCCATGCAATAATCTCGGTAATATCTACACAAAGGATTTCATCAATATCTCGGGAAATCCAAGTATTGGGGAAGCTGCTATGAACGCATGGCGTATGGACAGACATTTCATGGGAAATTTGCTTGATGCGGCAGCTCCAGACTGTCTTATCGTATGCTTCGGCAATTCGCAAGCCAACAGTTCTTGGGAGGGAGAAAATGCTTTATTCTGGAATTATGATGTCCGGACAGATCCTGAGCCCATCGATCCTGATAATGAAGCAGACTCAAAAGATGTAGGCTTGATATTCCAGGACATTCGACATTCTAATAATTTGTCCTGCAATCTTTTGGATATCGACAACGCCCCGTGGGCTTGGGTCGATATAGAAAAGTCTGTACTGAAATGTTTCGAAGTGGCCAACACATACGGTATATATTTCTTCCTAATGAAACCACTGAGAGACTTGAAGACTGACAAGATATCCGAAGAACTATACCAGCCCTTGCTTGAAAAAAGAGAGGGGCATCTGACCGGTGAAGATAAATCGGGATTAATCAGGTTGGGTTATGAATTAGGATTAGACTGGCCGGAACTTGATATATTTATTGATAACGAACAACAATAGAACAGATATGAATTTCTCCGAATTATATAATAGCAACCGCAAGGCGGTAGAAAGAGCACTCGTAGCCATGTGGTGCGGCGAGTCGAACAACGAAAGTCAGCGTTCTTATATCAAGCAGATGAAAGCACTTATCAGTGACTTGTTTGCTCCAAAGAATGCAGTGCCTGTAGTTCAATGTATGAACTCCTATATACCAGTCTCACCTGATAAGGTTGAGAAAGCTAAGTCCTTGGTAGGTAAACTCTGGACGAAGCCATATCCACCATACGAACATCAGTATAAATGTTGGGATGTATTGCTGAATCAAAAGACGGCCGACAACAAGCCTAAATCAATCGTTGTAACCACTGGAACCGGCTCTGGTAAAACCGAATGTTTTATGATGCCTCTAGTTCATGACCTCTCTCTTCACGCGCAACCAGGAATGATTCAGGCTCTTTTTCTCTATCCCCTGAATGCTCTTATGGATGACCAGAAAGAACGCTTGGAGGAATTATTGACAAGAGCCGAAGAAACAACAGGTACCAGGCTTACCTACACCGTATACAATGGAGATCTTCCTGAAATAGAACCTAAAAGTACCGATACGTCGGATGATGCAGATAAGTTGCGTAAACGTATTGAGCAGATCACAGGTGGAGTGTATGAATTTGTTCAAACTGATCCTAATGAGAAGGGACATTTTGAATTGAGAAATGCAAAATATACCCACATGGTATACACTCGTAAGGACGTGCGCAATAATCCTCCGCATATTGTTCTGACAAATCCTACCATGTTGGAATACATTCTACTGCGTGGAAGTGATGCCAGGCTTATTGTGGCCGGAAGTAACAGTCTCAGATGGGTTGCCATTGATGAGACACACTCTTATACGGGAGCCGGAGCTGCCGAGTTGGCCATGCTCCTGCGTCGTGTGCTACTCGCCTTTAAAGTTGATGCGCAGAACATCCGGTTTGCAACATCATCAGCAACTTTCGGCAATGGAGAAGATAAGGGAAAAGACGAACGTGAATTGAAAGAGTTCATAGCCGGTATTACAGGAATAAGAACAGAACAGGTGGAAGCTATTGGTGAGACAGAAATTCCACAAGGTGAAGATGAAGAACGATGGAAAAAAATCTTCCATTCAGATTACATCTCATTAGATGAATTGTATCCGGAGAAAGCTACCATAAGTGAGAAATTACAATGGCTGGATGAAATGTGCCAGCGTGAGGAAAACAGATATAAAGCTGAAGGACTGAAAGTTCCCAGTATGAAACTGAAGGTGCACTATTTTTACCGTGTACCCAACAATGGGCTTTATGTCCGTCTGAATGAATTTTCCGATGGTTCCTTCAAGATTTATTCTGAAAATATCATAAGCCGGAAGAACGATGGCGAAGTTGAATCTATAGAAGAAACTCCCCTTTTGGAATTAAGCCGGTGCAAGCATTGCGGAGAATACGTAGCACTTGCCATGGTCAACATGGAGGATTGGACATACGAGCCTGTCACAACAGACGATAGCGATATGTTTGATCTGGATATGGTAGAAAGTAATAACAGTTCAAGCAAGAAGTATGTCATCTTCGGCCTGTCCAAGACAAAAAGCGTGAAGGGAGACAACAATGTGTCATTCCGTTTACTTCCTGGAGCCAAACTGCAACCTGTAACTCCAGCGGATGAAGAGGACACCGACAGCTGGCATGTAGTAGGTAACATTCAAGGTTGCTGCCCTTATTGTAATGCAAAACAAGGAAAGAGCCATAACACAGACAAAGATATTGAAGACGATGCAAATGGAAACATGGAAGATAACCGTCTTCAGAAACTCCGTCTTTCTGCCGACTTTATTTCCCGCATAATAGCACCAAGCACCCTTGATCAGCTGGACAAGGGGGAATCGACAACAGGCGGTATTGTACTTCACGACGGACAGCAATATATCAGTTTTGTGGACAGTCGTCAGGCTGCAGCAAAAGCTACATTGAAACAGAATCTGGAACAGGAACGTATGTGGTTCTACAGTACGATATATCATGAGATGTGCAGAAGAAGAGCAAACGGAATCACTAAACAAGCTGCTATGGATCAAATTATGGCAGATATGCGAACAACTACTGACCCAGCTTCAATAATGAAACTGGCCAGCAAGTTACAAAATCTCGAATCGTCAAACCCGAATGTGGTACAAAAGCAATTGGATGATATGTCATGCATCTATATGACATGGTCAGAGATTGCTGAACTGCTAAAGAAAAATCCGTATTGTCCGGTATTTGCCTCTGTATTTGTAAAACGGTCGGGAGAAAGTGACGAAATTGAAGACGGATTACCCTCTGAAGAAATCATTGACAAGTACGTGCAAAGCATTATGGTAATGTATCTGTCACACCGTCCTGCATCGGCTGCCTCACCTGAGAATTTAGGATTGTTCGAGGCTTACTATCCGCAGCTCAAACAAATAGAATTGCCTGCTGAAGTACAATGTTTTAACAGTATTCTCAATAATCCGGCTAACCAAATTACCAAAGAGGACTGGCAAAACCTGATGCAGGTTTACCTTGATTACACGGTCCGTAACAACCAGTCATTCTATCTTCGGATACCCGGAAACGACAGAATTGACATATTTTCCACTGTGCGTTTTGCTACAGAAAAGCCTCGCCGCCGACCATTTAACAAGCCGAAGTTGGAAGAAGGCAAAATATCTCAAGCTCGTATTGTACGATATTTGTGCGCATTGATTGCACGTGATGACCATTCGCTTACCATTAATGACGCCCAGCGTCAGTATTTTAAGATAATTTCTAATGTTGTAGATGCCCTTTGGAATACATTGACCGGTGACAAATATAAGATTCTTCAGGTAGGACAGCGTCTGAACGAAATGGGTAAATTCGTCAATGAGAAAGACAATGCTCCCCGTTTCAACCTGAATGATCTATGTTTCAAGCTCTATGATGATGTGTATCTATGTGATACAAAAGCAGAAGCAGGTCCTCATGCTGTATGTCTTCGACCTATCGGTAATAACTTCAAGCGGTTCTCGCCTTATCTGGAGGGTGGCATTCCGGTTGAACTTAGAGAAGATCTACATGAACATTGGGATGTATTCCCTTACTATGTGGGTTCAGGTAAAAAAGAAGGTGACAGAGAATCTATCGAAGCATGGGCGAAAACACATCGGGCATTGCTTTGGGATCATAATATCTGGGGCACAGATGGTATATTTTCTGACCGTCTGGAGGATATTCATGCTTTTCCAAATCTTTTCATCCAACAAGAACATACTGCACAAGTGGACAAGAATGTTGCTCGGGGACTGCAATCTAAGTTCAAAGACCATACTATTAATATCCTTGCATGCTCAACAACAATGGAGATGGGTGTAGACCTTGGGAACCTGGAAGTCGTAATGCTTTCAAGTGTACCTCCAATGCCGGCCAACTACAAACAGCGCGCTGGGCGAAGCGGTCGTAACAACAAAGTACGCAGTGCCTGTATCACACTTTGTAGTTCAGATGTGATTGGTCTCCGTACTTTGAGGAATCCAATTGAAAAGATTATAAACCGACCAGTACGGGTACCTACTGTAGATTTAATGAGTCCGCAGGTAATACAGCGTCATGTTAATTCTTTCCTTGTCCGCTCCTTTGGTGTATTTACCGACGGATCGAACGGAGGTCGTCTTACTCAGAAAGTTGCAGATTACTACACTCCTTTTGAGGTACGAATCAGCAACGGAAAGATTCTTATATTGAAAAACGGTGCTAACGAAACAGATCCAGATGATTTATTAGGTGATCCTAAAGGTACCATGTATGAGAAATTCAATATATCATGTTCGAAACCTTTGGATAAAGAAATCAGGGAGGATCTGACCAAACTCCTGAAAGGAACATGTTATGATGGCGATCTTACTCAGGTCGTAAAGAACGCACAAGATATAAATGACAGATGTTATGCCGAGTTACGTAACAAGCTGGTCGACTACAAAACGGCGTTCTCCGGTAACGGTAAAATCAGCGATAAGTTCCGTATAAAGCTTAAGATGCAGTACATTGAAGTGTTATACAAACGACTTCTCAATTTCTGGGCAACCAGTAGGTTCACTCCTAACGCCAACATGCCGGTTAATGTGATCACTCTCGACTTGAACAGTAATGGTAAGAAAGACTTCTTCACCCCGATGACATCATCTAATCCATCCTATTCTTTACGTGATGCCATCTCACAATATGTACCGGGTAATAGTGTTGTCGTAGATGGTGTGGTATATTCTGTTCGTGGTATCGAAGTAACGAATATGTATGATGACAACCACAAGGCATACAAAACCATCTATCGTAATAGTGATAAAACAGTTATTGACGATCCGAATCTCAGTAACCCAATCAGGTGGTCTGTGAATAATGCGAACGGACTGGAGATGATTCAACCGGTTGGTTTTATGCCTGATATGAATGAAAACAGAACTCGAATTATGGACAACAATGTTTATACAAGAGTTAGTGCGCAATTGATTGATGCTGACGATTGGCCCAATCACGTGACTGAGCCACATTTGTTCTCTGTTCGTCGTAACAATGAATCAGGCAATGCCAAGATCCTCTATTACAATGAAGGGAAAGGCTATGGATATTGTTTCTGTCCACGGTGTGGAAGGACAGTTGTGGAAGAAGAAGTGGCTGATAAAAATAACCCTTTAATTTTCCCAATTGAGTTCAATCCCTTGCATGCACCAAACAAAGATGGACAACCACAAAAGCCAAATTATCATTTCGCCATTACTGGAAAGGACATGTGTAAGATATGTAGCTGTTCCTATAACACCTCTAAAATAAAACGCAATGTCATTATTGGTGATATGATTCAGACGGATTTTAGCGAAATACGTATCCGACATAAAGGCATGAACAGATGGATGTCCAACCGTGACGAAGAAGGGAACCTTCTTTTCACGCTTGGAATAGCATTTACCCAGACACTTGTGGATATTTTAGGAAAGGAACGTGGAGCGGTAGATTTTGCAATCATGCCTAATGGTCACATCTGTATCTTTGACTGTAATCCTGGTGGTGCAGGCTATGCCAACCAGATGGCCAATATATTGATAATGAAAGAGGTTATTAAAGCCTCAAAGAGGCTTTTGAGTGAAGCTCGAGAAAAGCAATCAAAGGATATGCTACTTGACAAATTTACTCTTCGTTATGCAAAGTTCCTCGATATTAATGCAGCTTTAGCGTGGATTGAAGAGGAGGAAGAAATTGGAGATACTGTTCCACAAAATATCAAAGATGCGTTTCCGAATACTTCTCCATCACAGACAACACTATATGATCTGAAGAAAGCATTTGCCTCTTCACAACAGGATGTTGTGTTATTTGCAGATAACGATTATCAGGAGTGGGATTATGAAGATAATGAAAACGGTTGGCAGCCTCAGTTTATGAGTTATTTCGCCACAAAGAGCAACAAAACGTCCTTCTGTGTCTTAAAGTCAAAACAAGATAGCATATCTGAACCAATTAAGGCTATTTGTCGTGATATTAAGGCGTGGGCAAAGGGAGATGATATCAAAACCGTATCAAACCCATGGGCTGATAAAGACATATATCCTATTGCTTACATTGATGGCTATCTCTATTTTATGAACAACAAGGAAAACGCCCAGCTCAATATCCAATGGGGCAATAACACCATGTTCTTCGTCTGTACAGATAATCCGGTATCAGGTGCCTCTGTAATTGATCTCTCCTACAAACCATCGGCTAAGCTTTTAAAACTGTCTGGAGATAAATATAAAGAAATAAGCACTAGACAGTTAGGAGATATACTACAGACTGAATCCGGAGATCTCATAGATCAGTTCATATCCTATGCAAAGCAGAATGCCGGAAAGTTAAGAATCAGCTATCAGGATGAGCACCTGAAGAGTATTATGGGTATTATCATCACACTCCAGACGATTGAACACATCATAAAACAGATTGGTTCAGACTTCGATATCGAATTTCTGGTAGAGGCATATAAGGATGACAGAGGAAATGCCGCCAGCATATGTGCGAACCAACCTTCATCTGAAAAACGTGATGTGTGGCTTACGTCCCTAACCAAAGCGTGGATAGATGATTTGAGTTATGAGCATGGCATAAAAGGTTCTCTTATCCCTGTCGTTTCATTAAATAAGCGAACACTCACTCACTGGCGTGTGCTTACGATTACCTGTGGAGGAAAAAGACTCTCTATCTATCCTGATGGAGGATTCATCAATGAATGGAACATTGGAAGACAGCCTAACGGTGAACGATTTGATGTGGGAACAATCACCCATGACACAGATATTCATCTGTTTAGAAATAAGGAGATAAAAATTGACATAATAATTGAAGACTGTTAAATAGAAAATAACATGAAAGGTGCTGCAAACATAAGCGATTATTTCTATGGTGGCTAAGACACTGTTTATTATACCACTATATCAACGCAAGTATGCTTGGCAGCAGAAACACAGTGTTCGTCTGTTTGAAGATTTGAAAAAGATTCATGAAGAAGGGTTGCTTAGTCATTTTTTGGAAGTATTATAGCGACAAAGGCCAGCGAAGTTGAAGATGATTTGCTTATTATCGACGGTCAATAAAGTATTACTACTATCTCACTTCTCATACTTGTGGCCATCAATGCTGTAGCAAATGATGATATGAAAGCTGGAGATGAAAATGTCAAGGAAGTAGAAAGGAATTATCTTTATACCATTAGAAGAAGAATTGACCGAAAGATAAAATTACGTCCAATTGAAGGTGATATAGAAGCATACAATGAACTCTTCACCAACAATCCTGAAACCATGACATAATTTAAATTAGACAAATTACTTTATGAATATTCCAATATTTCTTTTATATTTGCAAATGGCTAATAATTATTTGTTCAACTTGTTCAACCCAAAATACAATGAACAACATTAAAGACATAGCAAATTCCTTCGCAGAAGAATATTGCAGTGACGCGATTTACCCATCTCACCTGTTCAAGGCCGTTCTGCACAAAAGTATGGGTCTGGTTCATTTCATAGAGAGTGAACTTGACAAGGATTATTATTATCTTCAAGAATGGGCCGACGTACAAATGCAATTATCGCCACGAGCACCAAGGCCCCTGAAAGACCTTGATTATTCTGAGGATGCGATAGCGGTCATGGAAGAGGCCGACGCTTACAAGGAAAAATTTGGAATGAGCGAACGCGAGCCGGTCTGTGTATTGGCCTCGTTGGTAACACCCGGAGTCGGATTCACATTCGAGCAATTAAAAACCCTGCCGCTCAACGCTGCTGAAATATGCGAACGAATTGGACAACCATCCGCTTCTACGCCTGCGAACAGTACAAACTCCAAAGGACCATCCAAGAACGCTGGGCTTATCAGTAAATACTGTATCAACAAAATCGAGGAGGCTCGTAATGGAAAGATTGGAGCTGTCGTTGGTTTTGAGAATGAGATATCGACCATTTTCGAGATTCTTGGACGTAAGACGAAATCAAACTTGTTGATCACGGGTGAAGCTGGTGTCGGAAAAACAGCACTGATAAACGCTTTTGTCAAGCGATTGAATGAAGGACACATCCCCTCTTTCCTCGACAATGCGAGCGCCTACGAACTCGATCTCGCAGGTATTGGTGCCGACGCCTCCTACAAAGGAGAACTGGAGGACCGTTTCAAGAATCTCATCCGTGAGATCAAGGAACAGCCCAATGCCATACTGATTATTGAGTCGATTGACAAATTATTCGATAAACAAAGTAATCTTTATGGCGCTTCAGCTATTCTCAAGCAAGAATTGGCAAAAGGAGGTTTACTTCTGCTTTGTACAGCCTCGATCGACGGTTATACAAAGAATATAGAAACAGACAAGGAATTTGTCACAAAGCTCGAGAAGATCACTCTTGAAGAACCAAATGCAAATCTCTGTTTACGCATATTAAAAGGCGCACTGGGCTCCTATTCCGAATATCATCATTTAGGAATAGAGGAACCAGTCATGAGAGAGGCTATACGTCTGGCAAAACGATACCTGACAGAAAAGGCACTACCAGACTCTGCATTCGACTTGATTGATCGAACAATGGCTCTCGTCAAGATGATGAACGACATGTCTACCAACGATATCTCCCTTCTCAAGGAAGAACTATCAACATTGTCCGACCAGCAAGGTAAGGAAGAAGACAGTCAATTGATGACGGAACTTGAATGGCTGCATTACAAGTTAATGAACCAAGTCAGTTGTATCCTAATGGCCCAATTGGATGCCGATGTTGACTTCAGTAAGATCGTAACAGTAAAGGAGCGCATTGATTACCTCCAGAAAACACTCGATCAACTGGGAAAACTGAGCCAAGAGAAACGAACAGCGCTCTTAAGTGCAGATCTATTTGCCGTTATTGCGAAACAAACCGGTATTCCTTTAGGAAAAGTGCAATCAAAAGAGCGAGATCGGTTAATCAATGCAGAGTCAACCTTGAAGAAACGGGTCGTCGGTCAGGATCATGCCGTAAAAATCGTACTGGACGCCGTATTCGAATCACGTTCGGGCCTGAACAAGAAAGGACAACCAATGGGTTCCTTCTTCTTTCTTGGACCGACAGGAACCGGTAAAACAGAACTATCAAAAGCGCTGGCAGCTTTCCTATTCGAAGACGAATCAGCACTCATCCGCTTTGATATGTCGGAATTTAAGGAAGAGCATTCTGTAGCTCTGCTTTACGGAGCACCTCCGGGTTACGTCGGTTATGAAGAGGGCGGTTTATTGGTAAATAAGATCCGCCAAAAACCCTACTCGGTCGTCCTATTCGACGAAATTGAGAAGGCTCATAAATCTGTATTCGACTTGTTCTTACAGATACTCGACGAAGGGAAACTACACGATCGTCTCGGACGTGTGGGTGATTTCTCTAACGCATTAATTCTATTCACTTCCAATATTGGTAGTCAATTCATCGTCGATTCGTTCAACAAGGGAGCAATTCCCCCAAACAACGATCTGATGGAGATCATGCAAAACTATTTCAGACCAGAGTTTCTCGGTCGATTGACGGAGATCGTTCCCTTCTCGCCGATCACGGAAGAGACCGTCACACGAATCTTTGACATTCATTTGAAAGGATTACTCAAACTATTGGAAGAGCAAGGAATCATGCTTGAAATTAGTCCGGATGTAAAACGGCAAATCGCCATGATGGGGTACAATCCGCAATACGGTGCACGCCCAGTCATCGGTATTATCCGTAAAGAACTTCGCCATCCGTTATCAAAACTGATCATCTCCGGCAAGATCAAGTCGGGCGATACAGTTGAGGTCCAGATAAAAGAGGGCGTACCTGAGTTCGTAGTAAAATAACATTATACGAATATATAAATAAAAATAGTAAAATAGAACCATTAAAAAAACAAGACTGAATTATGGCAATGAAAGAGAATTTCATCTCGATGGCTCAAGATGAAGAATCCAATGCAAAAGTCACCCCAATTGATAACAACAAAACGCTGATGATTGATCAATACACATCTAACGTTGAACCTGGAAACCCAGAATTCGTTGAAGATATCCGAACAATAAACGACGCGTTCGCACACTTCAAACCTTCAGTTGAAGTTGATTTCATCGACGAGGAAGGTGGATCAGTCAATGAAGTCCTTCACTTCAGTGAACTACGTGATTTCGAAGCGCAAGGTGGCAAAGGTAGATTGGTTGAGAACAGTCAATTCCTCTCTGGCGTCAAGAAAAAAATTGATACCAACGCGAAGATCAGGAAGAGCATTGAACAAAATCGTAAGCTCAGGGATATACTGAAAGACAATTCAGCAAAAGAAGAACTGAAAGAGATGTTACGAGCTATGCTCGAAGAACTTGAAAATAATAAATAACCACACGAATAAAAATTAAATTATCATGGCAGAAACAGAATTACAAAAAAGTAACATAGCGTCGCAAGCAGCTTCAAGCGCAGGCGAAGCAAAACCTAAGCAACCGTCAAAAGACATATCACAGTTGTTATCAGCCTTTGGAGGTTTTAATGCTGTTCGTGGCTTCATGCCCGACGCAGACAACCTGAATCCTGCACGTAAGGCAGCTAAAGCAGTCTTCTTGTCGGATAAACGTTTTAAGGAAAAAAGGGAAAACCTGATTAACGACATCAAAGGCTGGCTCGAGATCCTCGACGAGGAACATGAGAGCGCTACCGAGTTTGCCGACGCATGTAAAGAAAAAGAAGAAAAATACACGAAGGTGCTGAGCCAAGGTATTACTGACGCGCTTTATGCCACAGCCAATCTGGAACGCTCATATCGAGCCCTCGACGGCTTCTTCAAGAATGCCAATACGGATAAAGTGAAGAACCTGCGTCTGATTAACGTCTATAAGGACGATATAGCAGACAGTGACTCTGGCTTCGCTCATGAAGTAGAGGTTTTACTGCGGAATGGTTTCGATCGTTTGAGCCTAAAGGATTGCTACAGCTTGCTGGTTGTTCCAGGTAATGTTTTCCAAGACAAGCCTACACTGTTGCAATGGGCGAAGATCGCTTTCAAATATAAAGTCATGCTGATTACTGACCATGCTGACGAATATTCGTTCGACGATCTTTTCTCAAATACAGAATGGTATCACGATAGCGATATCGAATTGCAAAATGTGATCATGACAGCGAACTGGCTTGTCGGTCGTGACTCCGAGAAAATGTCGGAAGACGAAAAAGATACCCCTGCATTCTATGTTTATGGATCAGGAGCGTTGGCCGGTAAGCTATATGACGAAAGTGCAAACATGGCACAAGGTGCAGGTGGTAAGAAATACGGGACATTGGATGGCGTCAAAGGTGTCAAACTCGATCTGCTGAAATCTGAAATCGCGGCATTAATGGATAATCAGGTAATCCCAATGGTTTATTCTGAAGGACGGGTTATGGCCTTTAACAACACCACACTCTACAATGGTGACAACACAGCCATGAAAGAGTATCCGATCGTTCGCGTATTCGACTGGGTCAAGAAGGTCTTGATGAACTACGTGCATGAAGTTGCCCTTGAAAATTGGGATCCGTATAATTCGCCCAAGAATCTGAAAGCAAAGATCCAAGCATTCTTAAATGACTATAAGGGTTACGGTAACTTGTTCCAAAATTATGAGATCAAGGAACCGACACAAGATCCGATTACAAAGCGTATCACTTGCGACATCAGCCTGACACCTTTCTACTCGGCAAAGAACTTCATCATCAAGGTTTCGGCTGACAAAAAAGACAAAGATGCTCAAATGGCATAATTTATTAACTAGAATTACTAATTTTTTAAACGTACAATTATGGCAAAGACACCAGTAAAATTAGAAGTTGATGGCTATAAGGAACGGGAAGTCATGATGGTTAAATATGAGTTTGACCAAGCGACCGATGTAGAGGGACAGATGTCCGGTATTCCACGTGGCGGTAAAATCAACATCCGTGTTAAAGCCCTGAATGATGGTACTCCTGATCTGCTAGCATGGATGGTAGAGCGTAATTTACCAAAAAATGGTGTAATCACTTTCCTCGAAACAAAGACCGGGAAAAATATGAAGACGATTAAATTCACAAATGGTTATTGTGTCAATTTCGAGGAAAAATGGGAAGACAAGAAAGGTCATTTCGAGGAGATCGAAATCACGTGTCAAAAGATCGAATTCGAATCTGTCGTTTTTGAAAATGATTGGGCTTAAAGCCTTAAGTAAAACGTAATGTCTAATTTTAAACAATTGAAAACCTATGGCAGAAAATATCACACCGGTACAATTATCGGTAAAAGATTTCGAGACACGTGAGGTCATGATGATTGACTACGCGTTTTCACAAACTACAGATCGTGAAGGTCAAATCTCTGGTATTCCCAGAGGTGGACGCATTGATATTCGCGTCAAGGCCATGAATGATGGTAACAATCAATTATTACAATGGATGCTCTCTCCGAATGATCCGCGCGATATAAAGATCACTTTCTATAATACTATCGACGGATCTACCATGAAGGAGCTGGAAGGCACCGGATGCTATTGCGTACACTATCTGGAAAAATGGGAAGACGGCGAAGAGCATTTCGAGCAACTGCAAATCGTTTGCCAGGAGCTAAAGAATGGTCCGGTTGACTTCCAGAATCCATGGAAATAAAAACTGGTACCGCATAGACAAGCGGTTTCATGCCCATTGTTTCCCGGCAGGGTTTCTGCCTGCCGGGAAAATGATTCTATAAACCAAACTAAAAAGATATCGTTATGTCCTTATTCGCAAACTTATATATTGGGGATAACGCCTCTGGTAACTATACGAAAATGTATCAAGTAGTCCAATGCCAGGTCAAGGTGACAAGAAAATGCGAAGCCTACATGCCCGATAGTGATCCGCGATGTGACCAAGTAATCCTGTCTGTCATCGCCCCAAACAAAAATGACCTGGAGCTGTTTGAGTGGTATATTGACCAAACCTCGCTCTCCGGGAAGATCGTGATCGATCTGGCCAACCAATCGGCTAAATACGACATAACGGAAAGAACCTTTAAATTTGAGGACGCAAAATGCTTCTCAATCGCTGAGTCGTATGATATCAACGATACCAATCGCCATCAGCTCAAACTGGGGATCATGATGGAGAAACTGGAAATCGACGAAAAAACATTCCAATAAAAGCGAACCATCCAATTTAGGTCTTGTATGCAAAATATCTCAAATTATATCAAAGCAACCCTCTTTTTCGACGACTTCAGTGAAGTCAAAGTCAAAAAAGAACAGGGTTTTACGTTGCAACAATTCAACTACGAATGTTCCCGGAAGAGAAACAACATGGGTATGCCCTATGGCCCAACACTGACAACCGTTTTAAAGTTCCTGATCAAATCATTACCGGACGGTTACCTGAAAGAGGTTTACAAACGGCTGGATGAGAATACCGACTCAAGCTTCTCGATCGTTTTCAACGCGACCTTTCGGATGGACGAGAACGGGGAAAACACGCTAAGCGATTACGATAGCGCCCTAATCATAACAGGATTTGTGATTAGCGTCGACGAATCCTATGGCGAAAGTTCCCAAACCTCAAAAGCAACCGCTAATCTGATGATGACAGATATCGGGTTCCTGACGAAATCGATCACTTATGTCGGAAGCGAGAATTACAAAAAGAGATTGTACATCAATTACTAAAATAGAATAAGAAAGAGCTATGGCAAACACCTATAAATTGACAATTAACGATATTCCTGAGGAAAATAAAAATCTTGAGCTCACCTATAATCAAGATGACGGGTCAACACAAACCTTGAGTATAAATAACACGAATTATAAATGTACGCTCAATAAATTCAGCTACAAGAAAGCGATCTACCAACCAGGAGAAATTCACATCGAATTGCAAGTAGGGAAAGAATCAAATGCCGCTATTTCATTCTCGGAAGTGGAAAATATACATAATGCTTTCATCGGGAAATTCTTCCAATTACAATATACAGGAAAAAAAACATTGAACATCGCAGAAGATTATTATAGTTTCGATGTCAAAATCGAGAAGCAAGGATCCGGAAAGCCATTGACCATCCAAATCCAGGCCTTTGATCCGCTCAAATTCCTGGCATTGGACAAATATTGTATGGCTTATACTTGCAAAAAACTAATTAAGGATATTCTCATAAATAGTGCGGTTTGGCCCAATGGTATTCCAAAGAAATTAACTGATAAACTGAATTCTGCCCAAACCACGACGGAAAAGATCGATAAATTAAAATATGATATATATATACTAAATAAAGAAATAAACGACCTAAAGGGAAAAAAACAAGACGCAACCCAAAAAGAGAAAGACGTAGAAAAAAAAATAAAGGAAGTCCAAGCAAAAGAAGAAGAGTCATTCATCATAACGAATCCTATCTTCTTGGCCTATACAAACAATACGGATAAAACCTATACCGAATTCATCCAGCCTTATCTCGTACAATACAATGAGAGTTTTCTCGATTTCCTGGTACGGGTCTCCAACCGATGCGGGGAATTCTTCTATTACGAGGGCGGGAAAATCCATATTGGCTGGGAAGCGACGGATCCCATAACCATCCAGGAATATGTTTCCGTCAAGTTTCCACAGGAGATCCATACGGCATGGGACAATAAGGCGATCGCCGATATACACAACGATTATGCGCAAGGCCAGAATATAATAAATTCCGCTGCACCGAAGGTCATGCGCGACTCAGAACTCGCATTCGATGAGAACCTGGCAAAAATTCCGCCCAAAGATGAATATACCTCTTGGCAAGACTTCGCCCTATTCCCGGGTTGTTTCTTTGTCACCAACGTTACCGGTGCCTTAAACTCGGCTACTCTAACCGAGATGATAGAGTTTTTTATTTTTAATACCACGGCTTCCATAACCAACAGTTTAACAGCCTCCAGTGATACGAACAACGCCTACGAGAAAAGTAATTTCGACAGCGATAAACCCTACTTCAACGAAAGGAAAAACGGAAACGACCTACATCCATTCAGTACGAACGACACAAACAAGAGCGTAAAGTCGATGACCGCTTATTGCCTGAATTTTTACACCGACATCCGGAACGGCATCGAATCAGCGGAGCGGTCACGCCTCCAAATTGAGTTAGGAGACCATTATTGTGAGGTCTCCTTGGGTAGCCTGATCCAATTTGAGGGAGATACCAAACAATATATTGTGGTAAAGATTGAAAGCCAAATCGACAGTCAAATCGACAAATTAGGACTCGGTGGCGGCGAGACTCTCAGCATTGAGGTAATCCTTTACAATCCAGATCCGAAAGTCACCAATTATCCCCCATCAGCCCATGTTGAATCGATACGGTCGGCTAAAGCGCAGAGGGCCATTATCACCCACAATCAAGATCCGCTCAAGATGAACCGGGTGCGCGTCCGTTACCCGTGGCAAGGTGAGACAGAAAAAACTGAAGACCTAAGTAAATCCGAAGACTCTACACCCTGGATTCGCATCGCCCTTCCCATGGCTTCCGACGGTAGTGGTTTTAACTTCCTTCCCGAAGTTGGCGATGAGGCGATCATCAACTACGAGAATGGGAATATCGAAAAGCCTTATGTGGAAGGAATGCTCTATTCAAGTAAAAAAGCGGTACCAGCCAGTCATAAACGTAACAACGCTCGTGTCCTCTCGTCGGTAAATGGCCATTGCATTATTTTCTCTGACCCGGGAGCCAGCACGAATGCGATCAAGGGTCTATTCCCGGCATGGAATACGATCTGCAGCTTTTATCCTCTCGCAAAGGGTGCATTTGAGAACGACGATGTCCGTAAAGCGATGGGCGGTATTGAGTTGACAGACGAATATGGGCTTTATTCCATCTCAATGTCTTCGGAAAAACGGGCGATCTCTGTCGATTCTCCCTTGGGTAAGGTTGAGATCAACGCCTTTACTGGTATTACGATCAGTGCGCCTAATGGGAATGTTCGTATTGAGGGAAAAAATATCGACATTGTGGCGGGTAATAATTTGTCCATTTCTTCCGGAAACAATATTGCCTCTCGCTTCTGGCATTATTATAGTAAAAAAGGATTCAGAAATTCTGCTCTCGACTTCTTAGCGGATCTTGAAACGAGATTTATTTCAAAGTTTGAGCTTATTGACATGGGACTAATACGCACCATAATAGAGACATTCGTACGTCCTATTGGTGGAACTTTATTAATAAAATCAAACCGATATTTACTAATGGAAGCAGGTAAAGGAGAAACCAGGATTTCAAGCCGCGAAGCATTCAAATATACTTCGTCATTGATAAGCAAAACCGCACAAGATACGACTGTCATACCGAACCGAATTCCAACACACATCAGTAACTTTCTTCAGGCCATTGATACAGCGACTGAATCTTTCAATAATATCAACAGATCATTACAAGCAGCTAAAACGAGTTATACGAGAACCTATCATTTAATTCACCTCATGGGAGAAGATTCTCTAAAAAAGTATCTAGCAGAGAACATTCTTGAGAATTTCAATGACCTATATCCTAATAATATAAAAGAATTTAATAAACTTACGACGAAAAGTAAACCGGGTAATAATGATGCGGACTACAACAATTACATTATGATCAAAGCTTATTTAAGCACCCTGAATGAAAATGCTTTAAAGATAAAAAAAGAGAACTTAACAGCTCCCAAAATATGGGATAAATTTTTTAATGAAATTATTCAAGACCCTGTTCTTAAAAACATAATAACTCCCCTGAAAAGTGAGATAATGAAAGACAATGTATTTAACGAATTTCTTACTCAAAGACACTTTGATAGGGCTATCGGACAACAAGATTATTCTATTCCAGTAGTAAACAGACGAAAAATAACATATCAAGTGCTTACAGCGCTTATACGAAACCAAGTTACAGGCGAAATAAAAGATGAATTTTACTTAAATAGAAAAATACAGATACCGGTACCCCAAGCTCCCCAAGATTATACTCAAAACTGGAATACTCTTTGCGATCAAATAATAAGGGAAGAAGGGTTATCCAATACTGTAAAAAATTTCATTAAATTTGGAGCAAAACCATTATCAGGACTTGTGGGTTATGACAAACTTAAGGGAATAATTGATCAATATATATGGGACAATAATGAGGATGCAGGAAAAATTCTATTTTCTGACCAAGAAGGCGAAACCCTTAATTTCCAGAACAAGGAAATCCACTATTACAAAAAATCGGTAATTGATCCTATTAAGCAATTACAGGAAATACTCAAACGTATACAATAACAATAGATAGTATCAAGCATGAGAACAATCGCAGAACAATTCAAATACTGGCAAGAGGCTTTGGACGATTTCCAAAAAAACGTGGAAAAAGACCTGGATGAAATCCGACGCTATAAAAGCGAAGTCCAGCAGATGAAAATCGACCTGATAGACCACCTAGAGAAAGGACGGTATGTCCGCGACGATCAGCGCGTCATCATTTCCGCTCCGGAAATCATTATTGGTAATGTCGATAAGAGCGGAACGCTGTGCGGCAGCAATTCCAAGATTATTCTCCGAGGAACAGACATCTTTTTGGACGGCGTAGGTGCAGGCGCTTCCGGTGTGGGAAGTATTGTGAGCCGTGCCGCAAGTATCCGTCAAATTGCGGTAGATCCGGGAATGGACGGACAGGAGAATGTGGCAAAAGGAATTTCGGAGATTGTCTCGCAAGCCCGAAATGTCATCATCCGAAGTGAAAAGCAGGCTAATGACGTTTTCCCTACGTATGGACTTGCGGGAAACGATGGAGGTATCACACTTTCCTCCGACGGACAAATCAACCTGAACGCAACACACCCCTGCGAGACGCTTAAAGAAAGATTGCAACAAGAAGAGACAGCGCTGACCACGCAAACCAATGCCCTCAAGGAGGAAGCGAACCAAGCCAAGTCGGAAGTGTCGTCGCTTATCTCGCAAATCGACAAGCTGTTCGACCAGGATATTATGAATCTGGAAGAAACTATGACACGTACAAACTACATGGATATAGATGAGCTGCACGAGGAAATCCGGAACATTTCCGGCACCATCTACTCCGCAATGACCCGTTACTTCAACGTCCTCTCACGCCTTGCCGAGGCGAACCGACAACTGAACAGCGTCAAGGAACAAAAAGAGGAGGTAAATAAAATGAAGTCGTCATTCAAGGAGAAGTCTACTGATACTTTTATCTCGCTCCGATCTGAAAGCATCAATCTGATCTCTACCGATGGCGACGGCAATCTGCGAACCAACGACGGCGCGGGTATTGGTTTGGCAGGCAAAGAGATCAGCCTCACCTCCTACGGCAATGACGGAGCCTTAATCAAAGAGAGCGGCATCTTCATGGGATCGCAGGAGGTGGAGATTAATACCGCCAATCCCAAGATATCAGACAAGAACATTGACCTGCCGGCTGAAGGCAATGTGCGTGTCGTCTCGAAAGCGATTGAGGTCGAAGCGGTGGACTACGAGACGAAAGACGACAAAACAGAGGAAAAGTGCCTGACAAAAGAGGGCTCGTTCACCGTCCGTGCCGAGAAAATCAACCTCAATTCCACCGACACCGAAGGCAAGGCTACCGGCACAATAGCCGTCAACGCCAAGGCGGTCGAGGTAAAATCCATGGACGTGGACAAGGAGAAACGGACAGACAAGAGCCTGGCCGCTGGCAGCACCCTGCTCCTGTTGGCAGAGAAGGTTTATGCCGGATCAAAAGACAAGAAGACCAAGAGCAAGAGCGTACAGGTGGCTTCTGACAATATTGGTCTTTTTGGCGACACGACTGTCGAACTTCAACAAGATGGCAAGGCGATCCTGCAGCTGAGCGGTGGCGACGCTTCGCTTTCTGGCAATAAGACCACTTTCTATGGCGAAACCACCCTGCAAGGAAAGGTCACCTTCAAGTCTGATGTCACTGCAGAGACAGTCGATATGAAGAACCTCAAGGTACAAACCTCGTTCAAGACGCCTTACACGACCGAAGGCATATCCGTTCCGGGAGCACCTTCTACCGCGAAACTGAGCGCTAAATTGAGTGAGGAAGAACTGAAGTCGAACAGTAAATAAAGGAGGAAGAATATGGCAAAATATGTTTGTATGGGCGCAACCCTGAAATGTACCTTCGGAATGACGCCCTCCACATTGATGGTCACGGTTCCATTGCGACCGATGATCCAAAACAAGCCGAAAGCTACCATCATGGATTTCGCCCCTTTGGTCAACATCCTGCCTTTCGGCATGTGCCAGTCGCCAAGTAATCCTACGGTAGCCTCAGCGACCGCTGCCGCAATGGGTGTACTGACGCCAATGCCCTGCATTCCGGCCATTGTCGCTCCTTGGGCTCCGGGCGGTAAAGAACTGATCACCAATATGCCGGCCCTACTCGACAACTGCAAGCTGATGTGCGCCTATGGCGGCAACATCTCGATCACGATGCCCGGTCATAC
>ERZ779643.766-NODE-766-length-25050-cov-20.212002_pt1 | contig 25050 bp, 10 predicted proteins | sample MGYA00511564_ERZ779643 | MGnify/ENA primary metagenome ERZ779643 (study PRJEB29588, sample SAMEA2147114) | human gut metagenome | biome: human gut; feature: human-associated habitat; material: faeces | place: Denmark | collected 2008/2010 ... | reverse complement strand
TACTGGGGCTACCGCCCCTAGTCCCTGTTGGGGGCTACGCCCCTCAACCCCATTTATACATTATTTCTTCTTGGCTTTATTTTTCGGCACAGGCGTTATCCGTTCGAGAATTTCGACCGCCTTTGCCGTAAGCTCCCTGTCCTCTATGTCAAGTATATAATGCTCCTTTGCGCTGTCATACGGCACACCGCACTCAGCGCCCGACATAAGCTCTTCGATTTCGGGGAGCTTTTTAACATATACCGTGTTGTCGCAGACAAGCAGGACAGGCTTATCGTTAACATAAACCATATATTCGCCGAACATCTTTTTATACCGCACGTTTTCAACGCCGACAAGCTGTTCACATACGAACTCTATATATTCCTGCGATGTTGCCATTTCTCAGCCTCTGCCTTCTTTTCTCTTTACAAAAAATCTTATTGCAAACAGCACCGCCAGCATAAGAGCCGCCGAGAAGCCAAGCACTATGAATACGTTATGCACAAAGCCCGACAGCAGATAGCCGACAACGCACACCGCCGCAACTGTCAGCGCATACGGCAGCTGTGTCGAAACGTGATTGACGTGGTCGCACTGTGCGCCTGTCGATGCCATAATGGTGGTATCCGAGATAGGCGAGCAGTGGTCGCCGCACACCGCACCCGCAAGGCAGGCTGAAATGCAGATGATGACCATTGACGGAATTTCTCCCGTCTGCGAAACATTCGCAAGCTCCGCCTCAAACACGCTCGTAACGATAGGGATAAGTATGCCGAACGTTCCCCACGATGTACCCGTTGCAAAAGCAAGCCCGATAGCCACCACGAACAGTATTACAGGCAGAAGCACGCTCAGCGCCGTTGCACTCTGTACCACTCCCGAAACAAACGCACCTGCTTCAAGGTGGTTTGTCATCGTTTTAAGTGTCCACGCAAAAGTCAGTATAAGTATCGCAGGCACCATCTGCTTAAATCCTGCGGCGATAGAATCCATACATTCGTTGAACTTCAGCACACGGCGGAACATATAATATGCGATTATAACAATAAGCGCCGAGATAGAGCCGAGTGACAGCCCGTAAGCCGCATCGCAGTTTGCAAATGCCGTCACAAAATCCGTACCGGAGAAAAATCCGCCGGTATAGATCATACCCACAACGCAGAGCACGATAAGCACAGCAACCGGAAGTATAAGGTCAATAACCCTGCCACGCTCGGTCACCGGCTGTGCGTCCTGCTCATAAGTATTGTTTTGTGTCGTGAAAATATCACCGTTCTTTGCGTTATCCTCGTGTATTTTCATCGGTCCGTAATCCGTATCGCTCGCCGATATGAATATTACCATAAGTATCGTTAAAAATGCGTACAGATTATACGGGATAGTGTTTATGAACAGTGATATTCCGTTTACGCCCTCGACCGTACCGCTTACCGCCGCCGCCCACGATGAGATAGGTGCAATAATGCAGATAGGTGCGGCTGTCGAATCTATAAGATAAGCAAGCTTTGAACGTGATATGTTGTGCTTGTCGGTTATCGGCCTCATTACAGAGCCTACCGTCAGACAGTTGAAATAATCGTCTACGAATATCAGCACACCGAGGAAAAACGTTGACAGTGCAGCTCCCCGTCTGCCCTTGATATGAGCCGCCGCCCATTCACCGTAGGCACGGCTGCCGCCCGCCTTGTTCATCAGTACAACTATTATTCCCAGCACAACAAGGAACACCAGTATTCCGACATTGTATGCGTTTGAAAGATTTGTTATAAGTCCGTCCTGCACGACCGCCTTGAACGTTCCCTCAAATCCCGTTCCCGATGCCGCCGCATAGATTATTCCTCCCGACAATATTCCGACAAACAGCGAGGAATACACTTCCTTTGTGATAAGTGCAAGTCCTATCGCTATGACCGGCGGAAACAGCGACCACAGCGTACCTTTGGCTTCGGTTATCGGTGCGGCAATAATACAGCATACCGTAAAAGCCACGATGAGCAATCCGAACACCGCTTTGCTCAGATAAGATTTTTTCTTCTTTTCCATTGTTACTTCCTTTTCGCCCGTAAGCCTGTCACACGGGCGGATTTACGTTTTAAGATACTTTAATGGTACATTATTTCGGCTCTGTTGTCAAGCGTTTATAGATTAAAACCGCCGTAAAAAAGCGTATTTCCTGCACTTGCAACCAAAAATTCCGCCCCGATAACCCGGAACGGAAAAATCTGTATTCAATATGCTATCCGAACCCGTCAATCTTCCCTGTACTCCATAGTATACAGATACTGACCGGATTTCAGTTGCTTTTTAGCGGTATTCTTCATTCCGCATTTAGTGTATTTAGCTACCTTAAGTGCAGTGTCGGTATCAAGCACGCATGGTATACCCTCCCTTGCCGCTTCGGAAAAAGGGTGTTCCAGTATCCTTTTCATATATCCTTTTCCCTGATATTCACGCAGAACTACCACCATCGACACCGCTACATAATCCTTTTCCTTTTTGTAGACTTTGGCATAAAGCTCCTCGCTTGAGCCTGCCACTATTCTCACACTGCGGAAGGACATCTCCCTGAGCATTCTCCCGACCATATGCAACGCAGGCTTCAGCTTTATTTTAGTGCTTTTGCGCCAATACGCAAGAAACCCCTCGTGATTGTCGGACGTAGTGTACAAAACCCCCGAGTTATAGAAATACTCCGTCATTATCTCAAACGCCTTTATAATATCCTCACGAGGCGCAGTTGTGGCAATACCGTCGCCCTCTGCGGCGAAGGCTTCGCCGATAAGCGTTCCGTAATGCGCCAGTTCTTCCTTTGTCATACTGTTTACTTTCTGCATGGTTTTTCCGCTCCTGTTCTAAAGTTAGTTATCGCTAATTATATTATAACCGATTTCAGCCCGGCAGTCAATCAAAAATCCCGCAATTTCCAAAGCAGACCGCTTTATATCAAAAACAGCGTTTTACCTGCGTGCCGAAAACCGTCATTAAAATCAGCCGTATATTATGCAAAAACTGTTTTCGCATTTTTTATTTCGGCATTTTCCATCCTTTTCGCATTTTTTATTTTGCTGTTTTACTCCTTTTCCGCACTTTTTGCAATACCCATCCCCGTTTTTGCATAAAAACCCCGCCCCCGAAACCTCGGGAGCGGGGAAATCGCCTATATCTATCGCTTCACTTACGCATTCTTGTCAAGACCTGTGATTTCAAGTGTATCACGGGCGATAAGAAGTTCCTCGTTTGTAGGAATTACCCATACCTCAACCTTGCTGTCGGGAGCAGAGATCTTTGTGAGCTTGCCCTTTAATCCGTCGTTTACAGAACTGTCGAGCTTGATGCCGAGATATTCCATATTCTCGCATACGCCCTTTCTGACTTCGGGAGCGTTCTCACCGATACCGCCTGTGAAGATAACAACGTCAAGACCGTTCATAGCGGCTGTGTAAGAACCGATGTACTTCTTTATCTCATATGTCAGCATATCTGTAACAAGCTGTGAACGCTTGTCGCCCTGCTGTGCGGCACTTGTAATATCTCTGTTGTCGCTGAACTGACCCGAAAGTCCGAGGAAGCCCGACTTCTTGTTGAGATAGTCGCTCATCTGTGCGGGAGTGAAGCCCAGCTTGTTCTGTACGAATTCAACAGCCGAGGGGTCAACACTGCCCGAGCGTGTACCCATGATGATACCGTCAAGAGGAGTAAAGCCCATTGATGTATCTACAGACTTTCCGTCCTTGATAGCTGTTATGGATGAACCGTTGCCGAGGTGGCAAGATACGATGTTAAGACCTTCAAGGCTCTTGCCTGTGACCTCGCCGTACTTCATTGATACAAAGCGGTGTGATGTTCCGTGGAAGCCGTACTTTCTTACGTGGAACTGCTCATAGCACTCATAAGGCATACCGAACATATAAGCCTTGGGAGGCATTGTCTGGTGGAACGCCGTATCGAATACTACTACCTGAGGAGTTGTTTCGGGGATAACCTTCTTGCAGGCTCTCAGCGCAAGTGCGTGTGCGTGGTTATGTACGGGAGCAAGGTCTGCAAGACCGTCTATCTGATCTATAACCTCGTCCGTTACGATTGTTGTCTTTGTGAATACCTCAGCGCCCTGCACTATTCTGTGACCTACAGCGCCTATCTCGCTCATATCCTTGATAACGGCGGCATCGCCCTTTGTCATTACCTCAACCAGCTTTTCAAAAGCCTCTGTGTGAGTGGGGAACGAACATTCCTCTACATATTCCCTGCCGTCAAATGTCTTGTGAGTGATCTTTCCGTCTATACCGATACGCTCGCAATTTCCCTTTGCTATGACCGACTCATCCTTCATATCTATAAGCTGATACTTCAGTGATGAACTACCGGCATTTACTACCAGAATTTTCATTTAAATAAGATACCTTTCTGAATTTATTTTTGCTGAACGCAATATCATTATTATTTTAAACCAAACCGCCCGAAAAATCAAGTGCTTTGACGAAAAATACGACTGCTTGCCGATATTTTTACACCGTGAGGAGAAAACAAGAAAAACCGCCCTATTTAAAAGGCGGTTGATTTTTAACTCTATCTTGGGAGCGACTGTTTATGAAGTTGCATTCCCCCCGATAATATGCTAAAATATTCACGAGGGAAACCTTGGACGTCAGGCGACCGGGTGCCCCGGTTCTCTGTTCCGCCTTTTAACAACATAATGTATGCTACACTTTTTTTGACGGCGGATTTAAATGTCGAAACTATAAAAAAGCAGCTCTATCTCCCGAAGTGCGAAAGCGCTTTGAAAGGAGGTGAAGCTGTGTACATAACGCTAAGTGATTTAACACAGATAGGAATATTTCTTACTGCTTTCACAGTTATGATATTCACAATCATTTCTTTTAATAAAAAGAAATAACCGCCCTATGTTGCAAGCTGAAGGCGGCTATTCTTAAACCTAATTCAGGGAGCGACCGTCTGTCGTTTCCCTCTTTTTGTATCTATAATATAACATAAAATCAAGCCGGTGTCAAGTCCGGACAAGTTGCATTTCTCCCGATAATATGCTAAAATATTCACGAGGGAAACCTTGGACGTCAGGCGGTCAATTCATCTCCCGAAAGTGCGTTGCACTTTGAAAGGAGGTGAAGCTGTGTACATAACTCTGGACAACTTAATTCAGATTGGTATTTTCCTAACGGGATTTACCGTTATGATATTCAGTATCATTTCTTTTGTTATAAATTTTACAAATAAAAAGAAATAACCGCCCCTAGCTACCAACTAAAGCGGTTATAACTTTAACTTCTATTGGGAGCGACCGTCTGTCGTTTCCCTCTTTTTGTATCTATAATATAACATAAAATCAAGCCGGTGTCAAGTGCATCGCCCTGCATAATCCGAAGAACCGCCCCGATTAAAAGGCGGTTTTCCGTTTATCCGGTTTTCCTCACAGGCCTTATATACTTCCAGTATCTCTTGCAGTCGTGATAGAAGTAGAACACTCTGCCCTGCGTTTTGTCAAGCTCATAGCCCGACTTTTCATAGTCAAAGTCCTTCATAGCCCGTTCTATCTTTGCTTCAACCGCACTGTTTTCGGTCTGAAAGTCGAACGGTCCGTGCTCAAACACGATATACTCGCCCTCAGGCACATCCATAATCTGCATCTGCCTTGGTATCTCTCCGCTGTAGTCGGCAGGAAGCCTTACACCGTAAGCCTCAGCCAGCGGAATGCCCCAGCTGCATATTCTTCCCTCAGGCCCGTTTATGTACGCCATCACCTGACCGCTTCCGCTGTTCGCCTCATCGCCGCCCATATCGTCGAGCTTGCCCTTGATACTGTCAAGCAGTCCGCATATAGTTGCACAATCCTGTCCGGGAATGTGACTCTGCTTTTCCCAGAAGTCGTAATACCCTATACTCTCGTAGTTTCTGATATGCAGGAATTTATGAGCCGGGATAGTTACGAAATACTCCTTAATATCACTGTTTGTCTGTGCCATACCTGTTCCTCCTATACCTAAAAGATAGCAGTCGAAAGGTCTTATAGCTGTGCGGAGAATTACAGGTACAGGGTGTAAGCGGTAAGCGCTCGGAGTAATTCCGTATGCCGCTTTGAATGCCCTTGTGAACGCCTCGTGAGATGTAAAGCCATAGTCAAGCGCAATATCAAGTATGCCCTTGTCGGTATCTCTCAGCTCCCTCAGCGCAAAAGCAAGCCTGCGGTATCTCATATAATCCCTAAGCTTCATTCCCGATATTTTGCTGAATTTCCTTGAAACATAGTATTCCGAGTAGCCAAGCGTCTGCGACAGCCTGCCGAGTGTCAGCCTTTCGTCCTCGCCGCTTTTTATACACCTGTCTATGTCGTCAACAATATTCTGAATATTCATATACCATTCGTTTATCCCGTTCATCTGTTTTTCTCCCGTACAGCTTTCTTCCATCTTTTCGACTGTATTCATTTTATCACAAACGAGAAAGCCGAAACTTGATACGGCTTGCTGTTTTTACTGAAGGCAGCACAGTATTTTCATATCAAATCAAGATAAGTCTTGAGATCGCCGACAAACTGATTTCCGCACCGTGCAAGCTCACCGAGCACTCGATCGGTTCCTTTTTCGGTCGTATACCAGTTTTCTTTGGTGATGTTATAGCAATGTACGGGGCAGACCGTCATATCAACATTTGGGAAAGCCATTTGATACAGCATTAAGCATCGGCGAGCATGAAAGGCTTTACAAACAATTATACCGCTTTTTATCATTATGCCCTTTTCATCAACGGCTTTACGAGAGAGAAATGCGTTATCACGGGTATGCCCCGACTTGCTTTCTTCAATGATCGCAGTCTGCGGAACGCCGTTTTTTACGAGTACATCTGTAAAAAACTCGCAGTCTGACCGGTAATCGCCACTATAAATTTCCGCTTTTGAGCGGACGCCGTGCCATTTTTCCTCTTTAACGCTTACTCCTCCTGACGGGACTATCCAATCAGTCAAACCTTGTCGGTATAATTCTGCGGCATATTCGGGCTGTTCAGGGTGTGAGCCGCCCGGCAGAAAAATCGCATCGACCTTTTGAGGTTCTCCTGACACAAAGATATAATCTGAAATATCTGTGATGATCCGGTTTGGCATAGGGGTTCTCCTCTTAGTTTTTTTGTAAAAGAAAAATGCGTGATCGATACAGCTTGCTGTTTTTACTACTCTTCCGGCGTAAAGAACACATTCCCGTCATCGTCTGTCGTAAATACCGTGAAGCCGGTATAGCACACGTTTCCGTAAATATCGTTTATAACAAAACTGTATCTGTAGTCGCCTGCAGGCAGATTGACAAACTCTATCATATTGTCGCCGCTGTAGGTGCATTCATCGCCCTCCGCCTTGCCTGCAAAGTTACCCTCGCTGTCGTAAGTATTGAATATCGGCACTATGACATCTCCCTCTTTAAGCGGAACAACACTCCTTGCCGACTCGCCGTTTTCGTTTACACCGTCCCATGTTCCAAGCGCCGTTATGTCATACGCATTGCCGTCCTGCGTCATAGCTATACGCAGATTTGTTTCCTTGCCGTTGAGTTTTATAGGTGATGTGTAAACCGAGCTGTTTCCGTTCTTCTCCACTATGAACATAGGGATAAGATTATTCTCAATCATATACCACTGACCGCTGAAATTATCCTCGACCAGTCCCGACGAGAAATCGACCTTTGTACTCTGGTCAACGCCGAATTCGATAAGCTCACCCGTTTCCTCGTCAACACGGTAAACCGAACAGTTTACGCTCGCAAGGTTGTTTATAGTATCGTCCGTAACATTGAAGTAGAACGTTCCTTCATCATCAAGCACAGGGCCGACATCTATCTGCACACTGCTCTTATCACCGCAGAAGCCCATGTTGTCGGTCTTGTTGTTGTAATGTTCCCAGTTGCTCTCATAGTCGGAATAATCCCCGTCGCTCCAGTACACCGCACCGTCCGCAAGCCATGTTTTTTCACCGCTGTACCCGTCCGTACTGCCGTTTTGTGCGCCGTATGCGATTCTGTCAACAAACGTCATATAGTACGGACTTACGCACACCTTGCCGAATGTGGCAAGCTCGGTAGAGCCTGAAACGCCGAACGGATAGTAGGTCGAAAGCCCCGTTGAGCCGTCCTTGTCCTCGCCGTAGATGTTATACACTACCGCCTTTTCAAGCGCCGACATGACCTTGTCCGCCTTGTCGCCCGATACCGTAGCCGCTATCATAGAGCCGAGATCCACCATGTTGGTATATCCCTCTGTATCGTTGTTACTGCCGTATGCTCTTACGGTATAGATGCTTCTTACCGCATTTGCAAGCAGTGCAGGGTCGGAAGAAATATCGTTCATTTCCTCGGCGGCATCATTCACCGCCTTTACAAGTTCGTCTATTCGGCTGAGATCCGTTATCGAAAGCGTAGCCTCGCCGCCTGCGCCGATAGCCTCGCACGATGCCATAAAGCTGTCAGCGACCGTCTTTCCGAGTTCGGCTGTATCCGCTGTCGGATTACTTTCCATAAAGCCTGCTATCTCGGTATAATCCCAGCCGTAGCCGGGTTCAGTTTCTTCCGATGCAAACATATAGTCTGCGTGCGGAACAAGCATATTCGCCGTTTCGACCGTTGCCATAAGGCAAGCGTCAAAGCCGATGAACGCAAACTTATCCGTCATCTTGCCATATACAGATGTAAGCGCAGTGTCTATCTCCTCAAGCGACAGCGAATCGTTCTCGTTAAGTTCATCGAAGCACACGCCGCTTATACTTCCTCCGCCGTGATTCCAGAAGATAAGCCCCATTTTAGCCGCCGCATAGTTTTCTATACCCCAGCTTAAAAAATCAACAAGCACATCCTCCTTGCCCATATTGACAGATTCTTTTTCTTCGATAAGGCTTATTTCTCCGCCGGTTACAACATAACGCTGTGTCTTTTCGGCAGAGATGCCGTATGTATCCGCCCACGCTCCCGCACCGCCCGTCTGAATGACGAATTTCACGTTCTCGCTTTGTGACCCTGCGATCATTTCCTCAATGTCGCCGCTTGCAAGCCCGTTCTCGCTTTCAAGGTCGCTTCCGCACATATAAACGAATACCGTCTGTGTGCCGTCCTCGCCCATAGGCTTTTCGGCTTCACGCTGTTTTCTTGCAATGCTTATCCCGTCCGAACCGCTGAACGTCAGCTTTGACGCACGACTGCCCGTAACACTTCCGTCATATTTATTATCACTGCCTTCACTGCTTTCCGCATTGCCGCCGTCACTCGTCTGCCTGTTGTCGCTTGCCGTGCTGTCGGAAATCTCCTCCTCATCGTCAAGACAACCGCTCGTTAGCACAGCCGTTGCAAGTACCGATACCGCAAGCAGTGTCCGTAATATCTTTTCGCTTGTTTTTCTCATAAGCTCTCCTTTTCTCTTAGCCGTAATTATAACCATATTCTCACATATTAATTATAATCGTTTTTCTCGGCAATTGCAACGAAAAGGCACAAACGGTATTTAATCGGCTGAAAACGGTAATCCCCCTCGCCGCCCTAAACTTCCAAAACCGCATTATTCCTCTCACTTTTCGTAGGGCGAGGGGCTTGCCCCTCCCGTTGCACCGTAGTTATTGATTTTCTCAGCGTTTTTAATCTATCAATCATCAATAGCGGATTGCAATCAAATTTTCATTTTTATATATTAACTTGATTTTTGATAATTGCAATGATGTTTCGGGAGGGGCAAGCCCACTCCCCTACGAATATTCCTACAATTCATCACAACCGCATATAAACTGCAAACGCCAAACTTGGCTTATAAACACTTTGCCGGTTTCGCAAAATGTAGCAAATCGCAAACATTCTTGGCTCCCTTGCCAAAGGGAGCTGGATTGCGACAAGACTTTTTCTTATTATAAATTGCAACATTCTGCGATTTAATCAACGTTAATATCCGCTCAACCCTATCTGTCGCAAGACTGAGGGATCGTTACACCGATTACTGACATCCCCACAGCCTTCTCACAATCACAACTCGCCCCTCGCCAACCCTTCCAAAACCTCGCCCACAAGTAAGCCTCAACTAACCTATTTTTTACAAAAAAATTTTCAAAAACCTCTTGACAAACGCCGAAGTATCGGTTATAATAAAATCAACAAATCAGTAAACGTTACTGATTTCGCTAACAACAATAAGAAAATAAAGATTTTATCACTATGAAAGGATAGGTAATTTACTATGAAAAAGTGGGTATGTCCGGTATGCGGTTACGTTCATGAGGGAGATACACCTCCCGAGTTCTGCCCCCAGTGCAAGGTTCCCGGCAGCAAGTTCACAGAACTCAAGGAAAACGATAAGCTGGTATTTGCTGACGAGCATAAGGTAGGCGTTGCAAAGGCTGTTGAGGATGAGGAGATCATCGCAGGCTTAAAGGCAAACTTCGAGGGCGAATGCACAGAGGTAGGTATGTATCTCGCTATGGCAAGAGCCGCTCACAGAGAAGGTTACCCCGAGGTAGGCCTTTACTACGAAAAGGCAGCTTGGGAAGAGGCTGAACACGCAGCAAAGTTCGCAGAGCTTTTAGGCGATGTTGTAAGCGCATCGACTAAGGAAAACCTTGAAAAGAGAGTTGCCGCAGAGCACGGCGCTACACAGGGCAAGCTTGACCTCGCAAAGAGAGCAAAGCAGTTAAATCTTGACGCTATCCACGACACAGTTCACGAGATGGCTAAGGATGAAGCCCGTCACGGCAAGGCTTTCGAGGGTCTGCTGAACAGATACTTCAAGTAAGCGGCGGCTGTGAGCCGCACCAAATTCGCCTTTTTCAAAATTCTGCTTACCGCAGGACAGCAAAACGGCGTATCATAAAAAGCAATAAACAAACCAAGCCGTAAGCACTCTTGCTTACGGCTCAGTTTGTTCTTATAGTAAAAACGCATCTGATACACAAAAAAGAACACCGGTCGCCCGGTGTTCTCTTTTTTTTACTGTCAGCTTATTTGGTTGTATTCACATTAGCATAAGTATAAGCGCTTGTATTTGTACCCTTATAAGACGCAATCCTTACCTTATACACGCTTCCGGCTTTAAGTCCACCAATATTAACAGTAACGTTCGCACTGCCCTTTAACGTCTTTTTGACCCACTTGCCGCCTTTGTAAATTTCAACCTTATATCCGTCTGCACTGGCGTTTTTACCCCACTTAACGGTTATCGAGTTGCTTTTTGCCGATACAACCTTGACATCGGTTACCGGTGAAAGCACTGCAGTAACCGTAGTATAGCTGTAATCGCCGTACAGATTGTCCTTATACGCTCTTACCCTTACTTTATATGTGCTGTAAGGCGTAAGTCCGCCAAGCACAGCCATTGCTGTCTTATTATCGGTTATGGTCTTTTCGACCCACTTACCGCCGATATAATATTCTACGTTATATCCGTCAGCGGTTGCATCCGCATTCCATATAACAACCGCCTTTGAGTCAACTGCGCTCTTTACCTTAAGACCGCTGACCTTTGTCGGAGCGGTAGTGATATAAATATCGTCGAATGTACTCTGAAGCTCACCCTTATAAGCCTTTATTCTGACCTTGTAGGTTTTGTAGCCCTTAAGCGAGCCTATTGTAACGGTAGTTTTGCTATTACCGGTCAGCGTCTTTTCGTTCCACTTACCGTCTGCATAGTACTGAACGGTATAACCGTCCGCACTTTCGTTCTTATCCCATTTAAGCGTAAACGAAGAAGATGTTACTGTCTGCGTAATACCCGTAACTTTTGACGGGAGCGTATCGATATAGCCGTATGTATACGGGCTGTAAAGGTCGCCCTTATATGCGCTTACCCTTACTTTATATCGTGTTCCTGCACAAAGTCCGTCTATAACCGCCGCTATATTATTGTTGCCGGTAACAGTCTTTACGGACCACTGATTATCAATGTACCACTCTACCTTGTAGCCGTCCGCTCTGGTGTTTCTGCTCCAGCTTATTCTTACCGTTTCATCGGTAGCCTTCACCGTATTTATATTCCATACGGGAGAAGGAACAGTATCAACATAGAAACATCTGAACTTGCCGGTGAATCTTCCTGCATAAGCCGCTATCCTTACCTTATATTTAAGGCCTGCAGAAAGACCGCTCAGCTTTGCCGCTACTCTGTCGCCGTCCGTGCTGAAGCCGATCTGCTTCCACTGATTGCCGACATAGCATTCGACATAATATCCGTCAACGCCGCTTATATTCTTCCAGCTTATATCGACTTCATTGTATGTTGTCTTTTCAACCGCTATTTCTTCCACATCGGGAATAGGCTTTACGGGAACACGGTTTCCGATATATGAATCCTTACATCTTGTGCATTCAAATACGCTGTAGCCTTCGTTGCGATAGTCAGGCTCAACTACTTTGATTACAACATAGTCGTGACCGAGAGGTTCGCCATACTCCGCTCCGCATATTTCACACTTTGCCTTTTTGGTGCAGGTAGCCTCTCCTCCGGAATGCTCACATTCGGTTATCGTAGCCGTTACAACGTCCGACTTCATCGAAACTCCCGCCGTTGTAGCATTGCTGTAGGTAAGACGGCAGTAGTACCTGCCCGTTGTGAGATTTTCGAGCGACAGCTTTCTGTCTGTAGCGCCCTCTATCTCTGTTTCGTTGCCGTTTTCATCAATGGCGATCCACTGATAAGCAACATTTGCGTCGACCTCGCCTGAATACCACGGCTCTGCATTTATTTGAAGTGACGGTATGTCGCCCGGATAATAGCCGTTGGTGTAATATACAGTATCAATCGGCTTGATTATCTGCATCGGACACAACCGTACCGTAAGTCCGTTTGTCGATGATGCCGTTGCCTTATTAAGACTGTATATATCTATCCACTCTTTTGTTCCTCTGTCCTGTACCCAGAAGCCGGGATCGATATAATCGGCTATCACCTTATCACTGACCGTAGTTACGATTTCGGCAAACCCACCTGACGAAATGGATACATTACCGCCGTTTATAGTAAGGCAATTTATATTGTTGGCAGTCATTGTAACATTTCCGCCGTTTATGGTCACATTGCTGCCTGTAGCAAGCCCGTCAAATGTGACATCACCGCCCCTCACTATGAATGCGTCTTGATTCTCAAACGCTGTCACCGCACAACGTCCCGTAACCGTCAGCTTTGCCTTGCCGTTTATGATGATCGGACGTGAGAACGCTGTACGAACTGCGTACTTGAGCGTGAAGTTACCTTCGGTTATGACTAACTGACCGCCGTATCCGTTCTTGTTATAAAGCGGATATAAGGTACAGCCCTCGTTTTCGCTCTTCTGAGCGTCTTTCGCAGCCTCGTCAAGATCGTTATAATACTTGACATCGTCGCCCTTTGTTATCTTTGCATTGAACTTGCTCTCGCATATCTCGCAATATGTCGGCTCGGTAATATTACCTGCGGTTTCCTTGTCCGCTGTAGGATCGACCACCTGAGAATGATCACAATCAACAAGGTCTATGCTTACAGTGTTCGACTTTATTTCATAGCCGTCACCGGTAGTAACTACGAAGTATATCTTGGCAGCATCGCTGTCGCCCGCCTTATCAATTATTTCGTCTGCCGACAATTTAGCGTCCTTTATAAGTGCGCTTAAGCTGCTATAAATTATATCTCCGCTTACATAGGAGTTTATACCGTATCTCTTACTTACATACGAGTCGTTCAGGTTCGAGCCGTGAGCAAGAGCAAGGTTGAACTTCAGCGTGGGGTTTGCGTTGCTGTTGCGATACAGCTTGTTTATTTCTGTGCTAAGCGTTGCTTTTACTATCGGCGCCTTAGCAACGGTAACACCGCTTGCTTCCGACACCTCACGTTCTTTAAGCGTCAGCCATGCACCGCCCTCTGTTTTCTTATACGCATAGCCGTCAGCCAGAATATCTGTTATCTTGCCATCTTTTACCGTAATGTTATCATATTGTCCGCCGCTGAGCTTAACATCTCCGCCGTTTACGGTGAGATATGCGATTCTTGTGGCTTCTTCGGCAGTCAACCTGGAGCCCGGCTCGGCAATTACAGCGGAAATATTGGCGTTGCCTCTAAGTGTCAGCTTACCGCCATCGGCGACCTTTACTGTATTATACAAGATGGCGTTATCGCCATTTGCAATAAGTGTAACATCACCTGTAACAGGGAGGTAGTCTGTATCATAAACGGAAGACATCAGCATTGTTATTGTTGCACTTGCAACGCTGTTTGCCTTGGCAAACGCCTTTCCCAGATCTTCCTTAACAAAATATTCTGTCTTTTCCGCTCCGTTCTCGGTATAGCTTACGCTTGCAGCGATCAATGAATTGCAGTATATGCAACGGTTATCTCTGCCCACACCGTCCGGGTGGTCGCATCTTATTATTCTTACGTTATCGAAGTTTGACGAAGCGTTTGCTTTCAGAGCGCTGTACAGCTGAGAATCGACACGGCTGCCGCTCGCTAAAATTTGATAAAGATAAATTTCACTTGAGCAGTCTATATTAGCGATATTAGCATTCGTGATACTTGCCAGCTGTTTAAGCAGAACACCGTCTTCTAAAATCAGCGTGTCAATTTTCAGCGTTTCAACATAGGAGGAGAAGTATGTGGCATTTAATTTCACATTCTGGCAAACTACGCTGACCTCTCCCGAGAAAGTAACAGTGCCGCCGTCCATGCTAAATCCATTTTCAACCCCAAAAGTACACTTACTGTCACTGCGTATAGTGATTTGGGTTCCGGATCCGTTAAAGCTATTGATATAGACACCAAAGCCGTTCATATCGACAGTAAGTTTTCCGCCGTTTACGTTAATGTCAGTATTTCTATCGAAGAAATCTCTGAGCATTTTCAGCGTACAGCCCTTGTTTTCGTTCTTTGCCGCAAACTCAAATGCTTCCGTAAGTTTTGTAAAGTATTTTACCGTTGTTCCGGTCTCACTCTTTACAGTGATTGCAGCGTATATCTTTGTGTTACACTCTCTGCACACGCCTGCTTTGGTATCAACGTCATCATGCGGGCACTGATAACCGCAGCCGCACCTTCCTGTTTCGTCATACTCATGCTTGCTGTGGTCGATTACCGTAAGTGAATTATCGCTTTCCGAAACCTTGCTTGCGTCAAACAGCTTTCCGTCGCTTGTCGCAAACGCCTTGTTCTCGCCGAGCAGATCTTTCAGTGCCTTGCCCTCTGCGCTTACATCTATGCTGCTGAATGTACCGCTGTTTATAGTGACCGTACCTCCGCTGACGCTCAGCTTATTATAAGTACCGCCGTTTATAACAGTCTTGCCGCCGCTTACGCTGATACTGTCATCGTCGATAGTTATATTATCAAACGTTACCGTGCCGCCCGTTACAGCTATGAGATATCCCACAGAGCTTCCCGGATACTTCGACAATGTACAGCCGTCATCTCCCGTGAACTTGACATTTCCGCCGCTTACTTTGATCACAGCAGATGCACTTCCCGTTTTCTTGAATAAAACGGTAAAGCTGCCCTGTGTGATCTCACAGTCTCTGTTCACACCTCTGTATAATTCTAATGTACAGCCGTTGTTCTCCTCAAGCTGTGCTGATTCAAATGCTTCGGGCACATTGTCGGTATAGCATGCCTTGTCGCCGTTTGTTTTAACAAGTATCGCATTTATGCCGGCATCACATAACGAACAACAATAGTAATCATACTCGTCTGTCGTTAATGCGTCATACGGATGCGTACAGGTCGCTATTTCAAACTCGACATCATTCGTCACATACTCATATCCGTTCAGCTTGATAACAAGATGTGCCTTTACAGTGCCGTCAGTATCGGAAATTTCACTTGCATTTGCAAACGTAGATGAATTTCCGCCGAAGTCGCTCTCTCTTATTAAGGTATCGCCGACATATAAACCGACTGTGACCTTATTGGCATCACTTACCGTGTATCCGTCGCTTGTCTTAACATTGAATTTAAATGAGATCTGCCGTGCACCTCCGCCGTTGCGGTACAGCACAGTCTTATTTGCTGTCGCCGTTGCACTCTTTATCGGCGCTTCCTTTACTTCTACATTAGCTATATCCCGCTTTTCACGCTCTGCAATAGTAGACCAGATGCCGGAATCGATAAACCTCCAATAGGCATAGCCATCCGCAAGAAGCTGTCCTACGTTTCTGCCTTCGCCTGAAACCTGTAAGCTGTAGAATTGACCGCCTTTAATTACAGCGTTACCGCCGTCTTTAATTATGAAGTCAGAGAAAGTACCACCGTTGATTTCCGCATTGCTGCCGTTGCGAACAGCAACACGTTTTATTAAGCCACTGCCGTTAACGGTCAGCTTACCGCTCGTTACTTCTATGGAATACCATACATCAGTACCGGGTTGTGAGAGCCTTTTACCGTTAAGTTCAAGCGTAACATTGCCTGTAACAGCTATCGTATCTGTAATATCGTCCGTAATATCCTTATACAGCGTTACTGTAGCCGTACCTATCTCATTAGCCTTGTCAAAAGCGTCACATATATCGCTGAACAGATCTGTCTCTTCGCTTCCGCCGGCAGTATAGCTTACAGTTGCAACAATTTCCTCACTGCAGTAAGGACAGGGATTACCGTCAAGCACATAACTGCCTTTTCCGTCCTTATGGACGCACTTATCAACAAAAATTCTATCGGTTTTGGTCATGGTCTGAATAGCATCGTATGTGTAAATAATAGCGCCATTCATACTATTACCGAAAACTACGCTTCCACTCGCAATTGCCATACCTAAAGTATAACCGCTGTCTGTTTTGCAAGTGGTGCTGCCGAACTCGCCGGTTACGATAGAGATGCTACCGGACCCGTTGATATTCACGCTTAAAGAATCGGCTGTAACATAATTGATGACCGTGTCTCCGCCGTTAGCTTTCAGTGCATCAATATTTGCACCGTTTACAACAGTCTTTCCGCCATTTATTGACAGTTCTTTAATATAACTCTCGGCACTGTTTACTGCAAGCGCACCGCTTGTTAATGTTACACTTCCCAGCTTGATTTTACCGTCAATTGTAACCTTAGCGTCCGCTCCGGTTACTTCGATTTTGCTTATCAGAGTTTCTACATCGGCTTGTTTTACCGAAGAAGTGAAAGTCACGTCACCGCCGTTGACATCGAACTGATAAAATACCTTCTTACCGTTAAAGTCAACAGTAAACCTGCCGCCTGTCACGGTAATGGACTCAGATACTCCTTCCGACATCAGCTTTACAGTGCTGCCCTCGTTCTCCTGTGCCAGCTTTATGGCACTCTCTATATCCGCATAACCTAACGACTTGCCGTCAGCATCTACTACCTCGGCTTCTATCAATGCGTCACATATACCGCAGATTACAAAACCGTCGTTCTCGTATAATAAGCTATCCTCAGGGTGCGAGCAGGTCGCAAGTGTAAGCTTAAGCACATTCGACTTATATTCGTATCCGTTGCACTTCAGTACAATGTAATATTCAACCTCGCCGTCTTTCGCCGCAAGCTTACCGATTTCATAACAGTGTACCATATATTTATTGTACAAATTATAATCTTTAATGCGATTATTGCCGTTTACGAAATCCGAATAGGTTGCACCCCTTGAACCGACCGCCAATTCGTATGTAATATCGACGTATAAATATTTCTCTCCGTTACGGTATATAACAGGCGCTTCTCCGCCTGCCCACGAAATACTTGCGCTCTTTATCGGCGCTTCTTCTACACTCAACGGTTTATCGTTGTTATTCAAACTGCTATAAACGCTCTCTGCACGTTCTGCAATTGAAAGCCAAGTGCCGTCAGCATTTTTATACGCATAACCGTCTGCCAGAACAGATTCAAGATTGCCGTTAAATATCTCGATGTCGTTGAATTTACCGCCGCTGAGTTTTACGTTACCGCGAACGGACAGACCTTGTATAGTGCCGCCGCCTATTTCTGCGTTGCCTCCTTTTTTAACTGACACAGAATTGAAGTATCCACCGCCGTTAATGACTAATTTTGAGTTTTCATTAACGTAAATAGGTGTATCCATATCGCCATCGCCGTTTACAGTAAGCGTGCCACCGTCAGATACCGGTATACGCGCTATGCCATAACGACCACCCAGTGTTTTACCGTTCAGTTCAAGCGTTACATTGCCCATAACGGTAATCTCCTGTGTACATTTGTCTGTAATATCCTTATACAGCGTTACTGTAGCCGTACCTATCTCATTAGCCTTGTCAAAAGCGTCGCATATATCGCTGAACAGTTCTGTCTTTTCGCCGCCGTCTGTATAGCTTACGCTTGCGGCAAACTCAGAGTTACAGTATTTGCATATACCGCTGTCATTAAAGGCATAACTGCCGTCCTCATTCTTATGCTCGCACTTGGTAAACAGATAATAGCTTACAGTGTTGTTTTCGGAGTCAAAATTATTTTTTTCGGCTATATCGCTGTATAATAAAGCCTTTGCTGTTTTCTCAGCAGTCGGATCTGTCGGATTGTCGTAGCTTATCACACGCACACCGCTTGCGATTACGTCCTTTAATTTAAACTGTCCGAGATAGACATTGCCGTAAGTACCGCCGCCTATAGTAAGCTTTGCGTCAGTTGCGTCTTCGCTTACAAATAAATTATCAGCACCCACATAACTGTCAGCATTGACACCTTCGCTGACAGTTACGGTACCGCCTGATATAGCAATACTATCAAATCCGGCGCTTGAGCCCTCAGGTAATGTAAGAGATCCGCTCTTCACATAAACCTTGCACCTGATGAACATATCGCCTTCAGCAATAACATCCGCACCGTCAATAGTTATTTTCCCTGCGTAAGGACCGAGGACATAATTATTATTCGTTGTGGCAGTGGCAATCGTAAACTGACCGCTTGACAGCGTAACCTCGCTCTTGATCTCACCGCTTGTTACAAGAGTGAAAACACAGCCCTTGTTTTCAGCCTTATCCGCATACCGTAAGCCCTCGGTTATGTCGTCGAAATACTTTACCTTTCCGTCGGCAGTAGTTACCTTTGCGTAAATTTTCGCACCGCACTCACTGCACACCTTGTTGGCGCTGTCTTCATTTACCTGACCCTCGCCGTCATGCAGACACTTATATCCGCAAGCGCAGTTGCCGTGATCATCGTATGTATGCTTCGGGTGAGCCGTAACAAATATATTATCGCCTGCTTTGTATATTTGTTGTACGCTTGCATTCAGTATTTCTCCGCTTTCACTTGCAAGCGCCTTACCGCTACCCAGTATTTCAATTACACTTCTTCCCTGAACATAAATGCTCTTGAATACTCCGGCATTGATCAAAGCGTCGCCGTCTTCAAATGTTGCAAAAGTATCGAATTCAATATCTCCGTTTACAGTTACCATTCCATAGGAATAAACGCCGGTGGCGTTTATAACTGCACGGCTGCTTCCGCTGTTTTCAAAGGTTACATTTCCGTAAACCGCTACTGCGCTTATTTCCTCGGTACCGACCGAAACATTCAGCGTATGACCGTTCATGTCGATCGTTTTATTGCCGTTTATTATTATGCCCTTAACAATACAATCTACATCGCCGGTCAGCTTTAATACACCGTCAGCCTCATTTTCCGCAATATTTTTAAACTGTGTTTCGCTTTCAATAAATGTATAAGTTTCAGAGCTTTGTGTTGTCTCGGTAAATATAGCAAGCGCACAAACGCCGCACGGACACTTGCCCGTTTCCACGTTGTATCTATGCTCATGCGCTACAACCATGACATTTGTAAGTCCGTCGCCGATCGTCTTCGCACTGCCGTCAACTATACTTTCGGGGAGAGTTGTGAATTCTTGTACGGTCGCAAATGCATAACCCTTTGCAAGCAGATCGTTTACAGGTGTGCTGTTGCTTTCCTCGCCGCAGATGGTGTTGTACCTTCCGCCGTATAAAGCTACACCGCTTGCGTGTGCAATATAAACATTCTCAAATATGCCGCCGTATATTTCGACACACTTAGCACTGTTAATGACTAAATTGAGTACATCTGCGGCTGAACTGCCGCCGTCTGCAGTACCGTTTATAAGCGTACCGCCGTTTACACTAAAAGGTGCGTCTATGCATCCGTTGTAGGTGCTTTTCCTGCTGTCCTTAAGGTACAGCACACCACCGTTATTTACACTTATATCCGCCTCTCCGCCGAGTGAATATCCGTTCACATCGACAGTAACCTTTGTATTGCCGATTTCTACGTTCTGTGTAATCTCGCAGTGCTTATACAATGTCAGCGTACAGCCGCTGTTTTCCGCCGATGATGCCGCAACAAAAGCGTCGTCTATATTATCGAAATACTTCGCTGTTCCCACGCCCGAAATGCCCGCAGTAAGCTGATATTCGCAGGTAGAGCATACACCCGTTTTGCTGTCAACATCCGTATGACCGCACCGCTTACCGCAAATCGTACACTTGCCCGTTGTGCTGTCGTAACTGTGATCTTCATGTCGTATTACAATAACAGTTGTTGCAAAACCGTCTTTCAACAGTGTTTTTGAGCCGTCTATCGTCTCAGCATTGGGATACTTCATAAACATACGGTTCTCAGCCAACAAAGTCAGTATTTCTGCGTTTGCTCTGTCCCCGCCGCCGTTATAGCATATTTTTCTGAAAGATCCGCCGTGAAGAATTACGTCACTGCTTGCATCGTTTATATTGAGTGTTATGCCGATTGAACAATAGCAGTCAAATGTACCTGCACCTACCGACACAGTTCCCTTAGCGCCGCAGTTTTCGTCAAATGTCAGCTTACCGCCGTCCGCTACATTGAAATCGCCATAAATACTATTATTTTTTTTCGATCCCGTAACGGTTATATCTCCCGAAACAGTTAACGCACCTACATTGGCTTCCTCAGCGATCCACAGCGTGAACTTACCGCTGAGTGTTTTATAGCTGCCTGTATAATTCTTGTATACTCTTAATGTACAGCCGGTGTTTGCGTCACTGTCAGCCGCTTCAAAAGCCGCTCCCATCTCAGTGTCCTTATAAAAGGAAGCTACAGCCCCGTCCTTTACGATAACAGCCGCATACTGATATTCACACTCGTTACACTTACCCGTGTCAATGTTAACATCACTGTGGGGGCAAACATATCCGCAGCCGCACTCGCCGTCAACATAGGTATGGCTGTGGTCTTTGATTGTCAGCGTTTCACTGCTTGATATTTCCTTAACGCTTGCGTTGAAAAGAGTTCCGTCAGTCTTGAAGAAAGCCTTACCCTCTCCGAGCATATCATATAATGTCTTGCTGTCCCTGGCGTAAAGTCCGGCTTGATATGCACCGGCTTTCAATATAACCGTACTCGAATCATATACATAGATCGAAGTGTCTAAAACTACATCGCCGTCTATTATAAGCGTACCGCCGGCGTATGAAGCGTCGTTTGTCGGATATACATTACAACCGAGCATAACCGGATTGCCGCTGTTTTTGATTGTAAGCTTTCCGTTTTTGCAAGGAGTAATACTCCGGATTTTAAATTGGCGTCCGTTTAAGTCAATTGTAAGTTCTCCGTATAAGTCATACTGAGCGCTTGGTTTAGAATAATCCTTAAACAGCTTTATCGTACCGCTTCCGTTGTATTCATTCAGTAAAGAGTCAAGCTCATCGGTATCTACATACTGTAAGTTTCCGTCCCCGTCTGTATAGAGTGCGACAGACACAACCGCACCGCAAACAGAGCAGATGCCGGTGTCCGTGTTTATATCACCGCCATGCTCGCAGGGCTTTCCGCACTCCTCGCACTTGCCTGTTCCACTGCCGTATTTGTGGTCAGCGTCAGTATGCTCAACAACAGTAAGCGCAACGGAATAACCCATACTTCCATATTCTTTATAAAGATCAAGATAATTGCCGTTATCTTCACGTTGCAGTGCCTGCCGGGTAACATCAAGAAGATTGCCTAATTTCAGAGCGCCGGAATTGTTTTGGCGATGATATGTCAGCCCACCTAACTTCATTCCCGTAGCGAGCTTTACAGATGTCGTTGTAGTTCCGTCATCATTCACGGATGCTATCACAGTCAACTGCTCTGTAGTTACTTTTGCGCCATCGTTTACAGCAAGCCGTGCACTGTCCTCAACAAAAATTGTATTAAATTCTACATTTGCTTCGCTGTCAATTATGAATGATCCGCCGCCTTTGCGAACATACACCTGCGTAACATAACTGCCCGCTGTGCCGGTTAATGTAAGCGTGACGTCTTTGTTGACCCCAAGTTTGTTGACCCCAAGCTTGATATTGTTCAGCTTGTGACCGTTAAGGTCGATCATAACATTGTGTTTTACATCTATAGTATCTAAAGTTGCAGTTGCCGATGCATCGCCGATATCCTGATAGATCTTAACATAGTCTCCGGTATCGGCAGTAACACTGTCAAGGCAGTCTGCGAGCGTGTCATAGCCTGTCGGCGCACTGCCGTCTGTGCTGATTGTAGCAACAAACTGACGCCCACACTCGTTACACTTACCCGTGTCAATATCAATATTGCTGTGATCACATAACGCTCCGCAGTTTGTGCATTTACCGTCGGAATAACCGTTTTCATGTGCACATTCTTTATATGTAAATGTAAATTTTTCTGTAACAGTTTCTGTGCTGTCACCGTCTGAATAGGTTATATCGCAATACAGAACATAATTTCCGGCAGGAATATTATCCGCAAGCTTGAATTCGCCGCCAGTTCCGGATACTGCCGCACCGAGCTCATCTGCACTATATGCACTGTTCGTACTGTACCAGTTATAGCTTATGCTTTCACTGTCAACCGTATAGGTGCTTACAAGCTTGTAATTGTCCTTCTCTTCCTGCGAAGTGTTTGTATAGAAAACCGTTCTGTTTGTATTGTCACCCTGTGTAACCTTGTTGAAACGGTTTGCATTCGACTTTACCTGAACGGTATTGGATACAATATCTCCGCACTTTATTGTAAGAGTATTATCAGTGTCGTATGTAAGCGAAAACTCGGTATCGCAGACCATGCACACCCAGCCGTAATCGGTCTTGATTATGCTTGCTAATAAATCGAGTTCATCGCCGCCGAAATAGCCTCTTGCGTCTGCAAACTCTTCATCGCTCATATTCTTCAGAGTAATATCAAAGTAAACCGTACCCTTGAGCTTGATATCAGTCATGCCTTCAATTATTTCATACTCTTCCGTCTTGAATATTCCTGTCTGCTTTCCGAGTATTATACGGGGAGAAGTATCAGGCTTTATAACTACCGTCTTAGCGTCCGCTCCGCCAATCTCATAATAGCCGCTGTTATACTTGACCTCGCCTGTCACAGCACTTTCCGAAGCCTTGAACTCGGTCGAGCCCTTTATTACAAATTCATTCTCGTCTATTGTCGGTACAGTTTGACCGATAGCGTATGAACCGCCCGTAGTGTAAACCGAGCCTGTACCGTTCATTATAAGGTTTACTTTGTAAATGCCATACTTAGTACCGTAAGCAGTGACCTTACCGCCGCTTATTTCGGCATCCATTCCGTCGCCGTTGTTTCCGCTGTAGTATATTCCGACTCTTGCTTTGTTACTTTCAGGCACAGTAATACTGCCGTTTTCGCTGACGGAAATTTTGTCACCGAAATTACTGGTAAGCAATATTGCACTGTTTAACGTAGATTCATTAGCACAACCTACTGCAGTAAGACTGCCGTTGCCGTCAACAGTAATGCCGCCGCTGACATTGACAGCCACACCCTCAAAAGATGCAGTTGTCGCATTTGCGTTCAGCACACCGTCATTATGTATTTCAAGCGAATTTGTCTTTACAGTACCTGTTGCGTTTACTGTACCGCCGTTCAGGATTATTGATCCGCCGAGAGAGCGTGCCATACTGTCTGTAGAGCGGTTCTCTGCATTCAGCACACCGTCGCCGCTGATCGTCATTGTGCCGTCACAATTGACCTCTTTATTATTTACGGCACTGAGAACGTATGTATCGCTTTTGCCGGTATCGGTCTGTACGATAGTATTGTTACCGTTCAGCACTATCTCCGTACCGTCGGGGACTGTTACGACGCTCATCATATTCTCTTCTGTTGTCGCCTGAATGTTCACTCCGTCAAGCGTCAGCGTCTTTGTGTCATATACCCAGCTCCAGCCGTCACCGTTTTCGTCCGCCTTCTTTTCTCTGAAATCAAGCGGTGTCGTGATGACATTGCTCTCGCCGTCATGCGTATGTGCCTCGCCCTCAGCAAATGCCGATAACGGTACAGCCGTCAGCGTCATTGCCGCAGACAGCACCGCACTTATGAGCCGTACAAATTTTTTCTTCATGTTTTTCCTCCTGTAGATTTACCCGTGCTTACGCCATGCACCTGCACTTATGCAGTGCCTCCTTCAGCTTTTCAAGCGGTATCGGCTTCTTGTGGAAATAGGTACAGCCAAGCCTGTATGACTGCGCCCCGAATCCCTCATCGTCCGACAGCCATATTACAGGCGTATCCCTGTCGGCATTCTTTGCCGCAATAACACCCTCCATACCGTCCGCTCCGTCGGCAAGCACGATTATAAGGTCAGCCGTCTTACACTCATTCACAAAGCTCTCATACCTCTGACATACCCTGTAGGCAATTCGTCGATATGCCGCCGTTGCGATCTGTGTTATTTTTGCTTTCAGTATCTCCGCCTCGTTTGCGGTATCGTAACCGCAGATGAGCATACTTCTCCCCCTTATAATTTTATAATTATATCATAACTCATTTGCTTTGTGATTTCAACTTTTTGGCACGAACGGTTGTTATAACGGCACGAACGGTCGCAAATGCGGCATATAATACAAAAAACCGGCGCCCTACAAACACCGGTCAAGTGAAATATATTGCCAGGCACTGCCTAAAACATTTTCCGCACCGACAAGGAGTTAATATTTTCGTGACCTTATCTGTATAACAGCACTGACACCAACCCTCAAAAACCACACTATCCCTCGCCTTGCACCACATTCTTACCCCCTTGTCAAAGGTGAGCTTATGTTGCTGAGCTTCGCTCAGCCAACTATTGAGGATTCTTCGCACCAACACCGCCGAAAACACTTTCCGTGCTGACAAGGAATTAATATTTTCGTGAGT
>ERZ779643.759-NODE-759-length-25115-cov-3.357941_pt1 | contig 25115 bp, 19 predicted proteins | sample MGYA00511564_ERZ779643 | MGnify/ENA primary metagenome ERZ779643 (study PRJEB29588, sample SAMEA2147114) | human gut metagenome | biome: human gut; feature: human-associated habitat; material: faeces | place: Denmark | collected 2008/2010 ... | reverse complement strand
AAATAAAAAAAGGCGGCGGGAGGAATCAATGCCACGGTTCCCCACATCACATACTTTGTATATTTTAATAAAGTTTTTTTCTGACTCATTTTAACTGCCTCATATTATTTTGGTTCTTATTTTAGCACACTGCATTTGTTTTTCCTATTTAATTCGCAAAAAATTCACAAAAGCACTTCCGTATGTTCTTCCAGTTTTCCACATACTTTGTCGAATATGACTCATTTTTTGACACATTTTGTTAATAGACCGCTTTGATTCACACAATTCAAACAACTTTCATTGACATCCGAAAGTTCTTCGACTATGCTTACACTTGTATGATAAATTCATGGAAAAGGTGGCTGTTATGAACGAGAATCTCGAATTGGACCGCTTAGCAAAAGAAAACGATAATTTCAAAAAAATTATTCAGACACAGCAGAATACCATCAACCGCATGATTGATTATTACAAAGACGCGGACGAGATTGAAACCATTGATGAGAAATCCAGCCGGAAAGACCGCGAAGGCGGAAGAAAACGGAAAGCAGAAGAAGGCTTTGTCCGTTTCTTCATCAACTTCGGAAAGACTGACGGCCTATATACCAACCAGCTGATCGACCTGGTCAACAAATGTGTGCCGGGGAAAGTCCGGATCGGCCGGATCGACCTGATGGAAAAATTCTCATTCTTCGAAGTGGAAGAGAAGGAAGCCCGCCGGGTAGAAAAGTGCATGAACAACTTCGAAGTGGACGGCCGGCGGATTGTTGTGGAAGAAGCCCAGGAAAAAGGAGAGGGCAAAGGGAAGGAGAAAGAGCGGAAACGCCGCAGCACCGCCCAGAAACGCTTCGAACGGGCCAACGGAAAGCCGGGCAAGCAATCATTCGGCGATAAAAAACGGAAAAAGAAATAAGCGGTCCATACCCATTCAGAAAGGTTACTTTCCGCCCGGAAGGTAACCTTTATTTTATTTTTCCCTTCTAGAACATACCAGCTTATCCTGAAAAAGCGTATCTTTACCGCACAAATCTAATAACAGAACAGAATGAAGAAATACGTATTGACAGTGATCAGCCTGGTTTGCTGCTGTTCTTTTCTTTTAGCACAAGAATATAATTCTACTTTACCTCCGTTGAATCCGGAAAGCTGCACAAGCATCATGGTAGGGAAAAAGGCCTCGACCGACGGTTCAGTCATGACAAGCCATACCTGCGACGGCAACTATCGTACCTGGATGGAAGTTGTTCCTGCAGCCCGGTATGAGAAAGATACGACCGTAGCGATCTATTCGGGACGGCTGCATACAACGACTCCTGATGACCGTACCGGCATGACACTGAAAGGCTCCATTCCGGAAGCCCGTTCTACCTATCAGTTCCTGAATACCGCTTATCCCTGCCTCAACGAAAAGCAGTTAGGTATTGGAGAAACAACCATCTCCGGTCGGAAAGAGCTGGTCAACGAGAAAGGTATGTTCATGATCGAAGAACTGGCCAAGATAGCCTTACAGCGTTGTACGACCGCCCGCGAAGCAATCCGTCTGATGGGCGACCTGGTCAAGAAATATGGTTATGGCGACTGGGGTGAATGTCTGACCATTGCTGATCCCAACGAAGTATGGCATTTCGAAGTCTTCGGAGAAGGGCCGGACCAGCTTGGCGGTGTCTGGGCCGCAGTACGTATTCCGGATGATCATGTGGGCGTATCGGCCAATGTGCCCCGTATTTCTACGCTCGACTTGAAAGATACCGATCATTACATGGCCTCGGAGAATGTGTTTGACGTGGCCAAGAAATTAGGATTCTGGGACGGCAAGAAGCCTTTCCGTTTCTGGGAAGCTTATGCCGGCGGGAATTATTTCGGAGAAAAGAAATCATTCAGCCTGCGCGAATATTATATCCTGAATGCCCTGGCTCCTTCGCTGCATCTTTCGTATGACGCTGAAGAACTGCCTATCAGCGTTAAACCGGACTCTGCCGTATCGGTACAGAAAGTGATGGCATTGCTCCGTGAGACCTATGCCGGTTCGGAGTTCGACGTGACCAAGAACCTGAAAGTAACAGCCAAGAATAAAGAGACCGGTCGGACCGATACCATTATCAGTCTGGCTGCCAATCCGTGGATGACATCGGACATGATCACCATGCTGAACGGGATCAAACCCAATACCGTACAGAAGAACCGGTTGGTAGCGGTGCCGCAATGCTCTTATTCAACCGTGATCCAATTACGAAGCTGGTTGCCGGATGCCGTCGGCGGCGTTGCCTGGATCGCTTTCGATAATCCGGGACAGAGTCCGCGTATTCCGGTTTTCGCAGGAACGACTTCTCTGCCCGCCTGCTTTGCGGTCTGCGGACAGGCAGCCCATCGGGAAGATGCCATCGTCTGGAAATACCGGACTGCCAACAAACTGGCAACCGTCCGCTGGGGAGCAACTAAAGAAACCGTCTTATCGGCCGTCGCACACTTTGAAGAGAAAGGACTGTCGGAAATGCCTTTCGTAGAAAACCGTTATCAGACTTTATCCCAGACAAAAGGAGAAGAAGCGGCACGGGCTTATCTAACCCAATATACCGCCGACTTTGCCGGAGCTACTATCCTGCGTTGGGAAGAAATGGCTGATGCATTCTGGAAGAAATTTGCCAGAGGGTTTTAACAAATTATGTTACGCTTTTCATTGAGGACAAAAACCATTTTTAAATTATAATAATTCAGAAAGATGAAGAAAATCAATGTATGGTGGCAAATCGCCCTATTATTTGTTCTTTGTGCCTGCTCGGATGATAATTCCGAAACACCGGAAATTATCAATCCTTCTCCCAAAGAACAATGGAGTGAAACCCTAAGAGGAGACGGCGAAGTGTTAGCCGCCTATCCGGATCTGTATTCCAATTATTGGGAATACACGTACAACATGAACGAATACCCAGACGTAGCTCTTTGTATTCAAGGTAGTTTCCCTCATACCCGCTATTTCAGTTTTAGTCTGTATAACGATGAAACCGGAACAGCTATTGGCGGTATTGATGATTACGATATTATCCCTGATGAAGGCTGTGATAATCCCTTTGTTGTTACCTCATCCAAAGACAATACCTTTACGGTTTATGTTGTCCCTGCTTCTATGGACGAAGCACTGATTGCCCAACTGCCGTCAAAGAACATTTGTCGGGTAGAAAGTGGAGTAAACCGTCTGGCCGTTTGTATCCGTCATTATCTGGGAACAGATGGCAATGGAAATAAAGATGAATATGGCGGAGTAGAATTGCCGGCTATCAGAGGAATCGATATTCACACCCTGGAAGAAGTAGTGGCACCGCTACGTACCACTTCGAATATTGATTCATTCGGACCTCAATATGTTACGTCCAAATCGGATGAAAACCGGGAAGTTCCGTTTTTCCTGGCCCCAAAAGGTTTGTACTATCCGAACAATGCGACGGCTTATCTGTATGGACGCACACACTTACAGACCGACTCAGTCCTAATTTTCAGCTTTATTCCGGTGAATATTCCGCAACAAGTAGAAGACTACCGAGATGCCAATGCCCGTTACTGGTCTATTTGTCTGGGAGCCGTCTCGAATACCCGTTCTTATTATTCCATCTATGATGCCATTGCCCAGGCACGTGAAGGGGAAAAGTCTTCTTTCATCATCTGCCAGAAACAGAATCCGAAATTGGAAGAAATACAGGCTAAAGTGGAAGAACTCAATCAGAACGGCGGTCTTTGGAACTTATTTGTCTGGGACAAAGAAAAACTGGATATTGACAACAAACCTATCGGCGACCTTATCACCGTTATGTACCGTAATATCTTACCGAACAAGAACTGGGAGTACTCCATTGCCAACATGGAACCGACAAATTATGCGGATGAAGAAGGAGAACCGATTGATAAAGTCGAAGACCCGAAGAAACAGATTGCCCACATTGCCTTGGGTGACTATGGCCCTTATGGTTTGAAGTACAGCACAGCAGATTTCCTCGCTCCGAATTTTATGACAGCTCAATAGTCTTATATAGAATCCAATCAAAAACCCTCCGTATCGTTTCAGGCTATACGGAGGGTTTTATATACCCCATATTCTTAAGTATCATTTTGGGGTTCTTGAGTATCACATTGGGTATCATTTTGCCATTCTTGGGTATCATTTCTTTCACCTCGTCCAATAATCCAAGACGGTGACGGCTGAGGCTTTGTTTCCCAACACTTTTCCGAATTCTTTGTGGGCCGGATGTACCAGATAAGCATCACGGTCAGCTTCCGAATGGAAGGTTACGAAGAAGCAATGTGTCAATCCCTGTTGCAAGCCCTCCGGACTGCAATCTGTTCCCCACTCATAATCCTTGATCAGGTCGATCTTTGAAGGCAGTTCGCCGAAAGCATCTTCTACTGCTTTTACCTGCTCGGCTGTCACTTCGGGTTTGAAGCCAAACATAACTACGTGACGAAGCACTTTGTCCTGTTTCTTTTCTCCTCCACAACTGCTCAGCGCAACAGTCAGAGCCAGCAAAGCCCCTGTAAATAAAGCCAATTTCTTCATACGATTATCTTGTTTGAATTCCTGTTATCCGTTTTCTTTTCCACGAAAATAACGAATCCTTTTCAGATAGGCAATATGGCATCCTACTTTTCTTTTTCTCCTGAATATTGGGATATAAACGAACAATATCGTACCTTCGTTGCTCAACTGAAAGAATAATCTATCAAATCCGTTATACAACATGAAAACATTTTTACTCTCTTGTGTTTTTGCCTGCATGGCATCAGGTGCCATGGCGCAAGGATATCAGTTTACCGACGAAGTAAAAGTACCGGCTACTCCGGTCAAGAATCAGGCGGCAACCGGTACTTGCTGGTGTTTTGCCACAACTTCCTTCATGGAATCCGAATTACTCCGCATGGGCAAAGGTGAATACGATCTTTCCGAGATGTTCATTGTCCGCCAGAAATACATCAATCAGATGAAAGACAATTACCTGCGTCGTGGGAAAGGAAACGTAGGACAGGGTAGTCTTTCGCCATCTTGGATGCACGCTTTTGAGCAGGTCGGTATCGTGCCCGAAGAAGTTTATCACGGCATCAACTATGATTCGGAGATGCACAATCATCAGGAACTGGCTTCGTATGTAGAAAGTATCTCTGAAACAGCTATCAAGCTGCGTGCCAACAGTCCGGAATATCAGGAGCTGGTGAACAGTCTCTTCGATATTTATTTGGGAAAGGTTCCGGAGAAATTCACCTACCAGGGAAAAGAATATACACCGAAAAGCTTTGCCGCTTCCTTAGGGTTGAATATGAGTGATTATGTAGAGTTGACCAGCTTTACACACCAGCCCTATTATCAGAAGTTTGATGTAGAAGTACCCGACAACTGGGAACATCAGCAGATGTATAACCTGCCGCTCGACGAAATGATCCAGACCATGGATTATGCGCTGAAGAACGGCTATTCGATCGGCTGGGACGGCGATGTAAGCGAAAAGGGATTTTCGTTCATCAATGGCGTTGCCATCAATCCGGAAGTCAACAACGTAGATACATACGCCGGTACGGATCGTGCCCGCTTTGAGAAAATGAATCCGAACGAACGTCTGGAGGAAGTTTATAAATTCGAACATCCGTATCCGGAAGTCAACGTAACTCCCGAAGTTCGTCAGAAAGGATATGAAACCTTCGTGACGACAGACGATCACCTGATGCACATCACCGGTATCACCAAAGATCAGAACGGTACGAAGTATTACATTACCAAAAACTCCTGGGGAACCGAACGAAACCGTTTCGGAGGCTATCTGAATATGTCGGAAAGCTTTGTTAAAGCCAAGACAATCTATATCCTGGTACATAAAGATGCCATCCCGAAAGAAATCAAAGCCAAATTAGGTATCCAATAAGACAGTTGACAAGTTGTTGGAATTGTCAAAATGTCAAATAAACCCCTTCAAAACTCCCATATTTCGAACCGTAGTACAAGTCCTTCGAAAATTCACGAGTTCTGAAGGGGTTAAATCGTTAAAAATACAGTTTAACATATTGTTTACCTTTATATTACAAGAAATATTTCTTGACTGAAAAACGGAACAAAAAAACAACGAAAGTCCGTATGCTGTCCCTTTCAGAAGGAACAAATCCCCCATCACAAGCGGGGAAAGAAGAAAAAACACTCCTAATTACCCATTTTTCTGCCCGATTTCATTCCAAAACACGCCGGGAAATCTTCCAAATACGCCGGCTTTTGCTTCATTTCCTACCAATTTCTTCCTCAAAACCCTCGAAAATCAATCTCAAAACTCACGAAAATTGTTTTTCCTCCTTACTCTTTTCGTATTTTTCCCGTATTTTTTCCATGATCGTTCCTGTACCGAGTTAGCACTACTAGTGCATTTCAATCATTTTGAAAGATTTCTGAAAGTTTTCTTTCCAAAAAGACAAATATCTGATGAGAAAATATCCACCACAGGCAGAGATTTCCGGCAATATTACCATGTATTTACTTTGACCTCGAAATTTGGTTTCGATAAGTCGTAAACGATACGCCTGTATGTCTTTTGAAAAAACGGCACATATAGGAAGCATCATCGAAGTTCATTTTCTCAGCAATTTCTTTAACAGACATATCCGATGTTTCCAACAAGGCTTTTATTTCTAATATCACTTGTCTTTCTATCAAGTCCTTAGGGGAATCATTCATAAAACGCCTCGTTATCTGCGAAAGATAAAAAGGCGTGATACACAACTTTTGAGCATAAAAAGCCACGTCCCGATTACGGTTACAATGTTTTCCTATCAAATCCCAAAACTTCCAACACAATTTTTCCCTGCGGCTATATAAATGTTCGACAGACATATCAACTCGTATCGATTCTATCTGTCCGGCCATATAGAGAAACAGATTCTGCAAATGATTTATTATCAAAGGACGTTTGTACAAATTATCTTGTGAAAGAATACGCTTGGTTAACTTAAGCCAAGCCTGTAATAGCTCGTACTCATCCTTTCGAGGCCTACAAACGGGAGATTTCCATAAGAATGCGAACAACCAATTAGGTAACTTATAGGCAACTTCTGAGGCTAGTTCCTTTTTTATACGTATGCCAACCAATCGAAAATCTTTTGAAACCTCCGAAAACAAAGCAAATGAATCTGCTGACAGGATCAAAAGATCATATTTCCTCAATGAATACTTTTCAAAATTAATTTCTATAAAAGCTTTACCCGCTAAACAAATGAAAACAGCTAGATAGGGAAGTCTGAACGACAGATTTCCACATGCATCCAATTTACATTCACCGTATGTTATGTCCATTTCCTGCATTGTTATTTCTAATAATACCGTAAAGATGCAAAATTATTGGTGATAAAGCCAGCTTTTGTTTTCAAAAGTACCGATAATACACATTTTCTGATCCGAAGGATTCTCCTCATAAGTCCTAAATTTGCATCCGGTTATGAGAACAAATAAAAATATGGACTTAAGAACAAAAAGATTAGTATTACGCCCGTGGCAAGAGACGGACGCTGAGGCCTTGTATGAATATGCCAAAGACGAACGAGTAGGTCCCGTAGCCGGATGGCCCACTCATAAAAGTGTAGAAGAAAGCCGGAAAATTATCCGTACAATCTTCTCGCAAGAAGGCGTTTTTGCAGTCACAAGAAAGGAAGACGATCAAGCAATCGGCTGCATAGGTGTGACACGTGGAGCCAAAAGCAATTTTCCAATTCCTGAAAACGAAGGAGAAATTTCGTATTGGATCGGGGTCCCGTTTTGGGGACAAGGGTTCATTCCAGAAGCCATGCAGGAGCTTATCCGATATGCTTTTGAAGACCTGAAACTCAAATGCCTGTGGTGTGGTTATTTTGACGGGAATGAAAAATCCAAACGAGCACAAGAGAAGTGTGGATTCAAACCTCACCATACGTGCGAACGGCAATACTATCCGTTGACAGACGATTACCGGATAGAACACGTCAGTTGTTTGTCATACACTGACTGGCTTACATCCCGGTAAAAAGTAACCCTCAAAGACTTATTTCATGGGATAAGTGCTTATTGCTTTAGCCGCCCGTAAAATTCCAAACAGAAACGGAAGCAAACCAAATAAAATCACTACTTTTGTACTTCAAATAAAGATAATTGTTAAAGGTTTAACCAGATATGGAATATAATTTCAGAGACATTGAGAAGAAATGGCGTGAATATTGGATCGCCAACAAGGTCTATCAAGTAGAGAAGAACGAAAAACCCAAGTATTATGTGTTGGATATGTTCCCGTATCCGTCAGGAGCCGGATTGCACGTAGGGCATCCGCTCGGTTACATTGCTTCTGATATTTATTCCCGTTACAAAAGATTGGGCGGCTTCAATGTATTGCATCCGATGGGTTACGATGCATACGGATTACCGGCCGAACAATATGCCATTCAAACCGGACAACATCCGGCCATTACAACGGTCAATAATATCAATCGCTATCGGGAACAGCTGGACAAAATCGGTTTCTCTTTCGACTGGAATCGCGAAGTCCGCACATGCGACCCGAAATATTATCACTGGACACAGTGGGCTTTCCAGCAGATGTTCAACAGCTTCTATTGCAACGGATGCCAGAAGGCACAGCCCATCAGTAAGCTGATTGCTTATTTTGAAGAGAAAGGTACGGAAGGTCTGGACGTAGCTTGCAGCGAAGAGCTGAGCTTCACGGCTGAAGAATGGAAGGCCAAGAGCGAAAAGGAACAACAGGAAATCCTGATGAATTACCGAATCGCTTATCTGGGTGAGACGATGGTGAACTGGTGTCCGCAACTGGGAACAGTATTGGCTAACGATGAGGTAGTAGATGGCGTTTCGGAGCGTGGCGGTTATCCAGTTGTTCAGAAGAAGATGCGTCAGTGGTGCTTGCGTGTTTCTGCCTATGCACAGCGTTTGCTGGATGGATTGGAAACAGTCGACTGGACAGACTCCTTGAAAGAAACCCAGCGTAACTGGATCGGCCGTTCGGAAGGAACAGAAGTCCGTTTCAAAATAAAAGATCAGGATTTGGAATTCACCATCTTTACGACCCGTGCCGATACGATGTTTGGTGTTACCTTCATGGTTTTGGCTCCTGAGAGCGAACTGGTACCTCTGTTGACTACTGAAGCTCAGAAAGCTGAAGTAGAAGCTTATCTGGACCGTACCAAGAAACGTACCGAACGCGAACGTATTTCCGACCGCCGGGTAACAGGTGTATTCAGTGGTTCATACGCCATCAATCCGTTTACAGGTGATGCCGTTCCGGTATGGATCAGCGATTATGTATTGGCTGGTTACGGAACAGGAGCCATCATGGCCGTTCCTGCACACGACAGCCGCGACTACGCATTTGCCAAGCATTTCAATCTGCCGATCATCCCGTTGGTAGAAGGTTGTGATGTCAGCGAAGAAAGTTTCGATGCCAAAGAAGGTATTGTATGTAATTCACCGAAGGCAGGCGTTACTCCTTACTGTGACCTGAACCTGAATGGCCTGACCATCAAAGAAGCGATTGCTGCTACCAAGAAATATGTAAAAGAACATCAGTTAGGACGTGTCAAAGTAAACTTCCGTCTGCGTGATGCTATTTTCTCCCGTCAGCGTTACTGGGGTGAACCGTTCCCGGTTTATTACAAGGACGGTATGCCTTATATGATCGACGAGAACAAACTGCCGTTGGAATTACCGGAAGTAGCGAAGTTCCTGCCGACCGAAAGCGGTGAACCTCCATTGGGACATGCTACCAAATGGGCCTGGGATGTAGAGAAAGGCGAAGTGGTAGACAATGCCTTGATTGATCAGAAGACGGTCTTCCCGTTGGAATTAAATACAATGCCGGGATTTGCCGGATCAAGCGCTTATTACCTGCGTTATATGGACCCGCATAACGACAAGGAACTGGTATCTAAGGAAGCCGATGAATATTGGCAGAATGTCGACCTGTATGTCGGTGGAACCGAACATGCAACCGGTCACCTGATCTACTCCCGTTTCTGGAATAAGTTCCTGCACGACCTGGGAGTCAGTGTAAAGGAAGAACCGTTCCAGAAGCTGATCAACCAGGGTATGATCCAGGGACGTTCGAACTTCGTTTATCGTATTAAAGATACCAATACATTCGTATCATTAGGTTTGAAAGACCAGTACGACGTGACTCCGCTGCATGTGGATGTCAACATCGTATCCAACGATATCCTCGATATAGAAGCCTTCAAGAACTGGCGCCCGGAATACAACACAGCCGAATTCATCCTGGAAGACGGCAAGTATGTCTGCGGATGGGCTGTCGAGAAGATGTCAAAATCTATGTTCAACGTCGTCAATCCGGATGTCATTGTCGAGAAATACGGTGCAGACACCTTGCGTCTGTATGAAATGTTCTTAGGCCCGATCGAACAGTCAAAGCCATGGGATACCAACGGAATCGACGGTGTACACCGCTTCCTGAAGAAACTCTGGACATTGTTCTACGGAACGGCAGACAGCCTGCAGGTAAGCAACGACGAGCCGAAGGCAGAAGAACTGAAGTCGCTGCACAAGCTGATCAAGAAGGTAACCTTCGACATCGAACATTTCTCATACAATACGTCGATCAGTGCCTTTATGATCTGTGTCAATGAGCTGAGTTCTATGAAATGCAACAAACAGGCCATCTTGGAACCGCTGGTCATCCTGCTTGCTCCATTTGCGCCGCACGTTGCAGAAGAACTGTGGCATGAATTAGGCCATAACACTACGGTGTGCGATGCCCAATGGCCGGCCTACAACGAAGCTTATCTGGTAGAAAACACTGCCGTTTACGCCATTTCGTTCAACGGAAAAGTTCGTTACAACTTAGAATTACCGGCCGACATGCCGAAAGAAGAAGTGGAGAAGACAGCGCTGAACCATGAGAATTCCGCTAAATGGCTGGAAGGAAAATCAGTGAAGAAGGTTATCGTTGTACCGAAGAAGATTGTCAATATCGTAATTGGATAAAACAAACAAATAAAAATAACATGAAACGCCGAAGGAAGCAGCAGAACAGACATTCTGCTACCCGTCTTCGGCGTTTTTTATAAATAGATAATACTATGAATCTCAAATCAAACAAGTATTTTTTTGAAATACAGGACTATCTGATGATCCTGTTGGGAACCTTACTGTATGGTTTCGGTTTTAATGGTTTTATCCTTTCCAATGAAATTATCACGGGAGGGTTGAGTGGTATCTGTGCTTTGATTTACTTTGCCAGCGGTCAGATGATACCGGTGTCCATTTCTTATTTTGTCATCAACATCATTCTGCTGGCCATTGCCTTGAAAATACTGGGATTGAAGTTCTTGTTAAAAACGATCTTCGGTGTATTCTCCCTGTCGGCCTCTTTGTCCTTGTTCGAAATGCTGCTGCCGGAGCCGATTATCAAGAACGAACCGTTTATGTCGATTATCATTGGTGCCTGCCTGTGCGGTTCTGGTTTAGGACTGGTCTTTTCAGCCAACGGAAGTACGGGAGGAACCGATATCATCGGGGCGATTATCAACAAATACAAGAACATATCAATCGGGCGTGCCCTGCTGTTCTGCGATTTCTTCATCATCGGATCTTCCTATGTTCTATTCCATGATGTTGAAAAAATCGTATTCGGTTTCGTTGAAATGGTCATCAGCAATTACTTGCTCGACTGGGTGGTAAACGGCAACCGGCAGTCGGTCCAATTCCTGATCTTCTCACAGAAACACGATGAAATTGTCGAAAAGATCCTGCATGACATGGGTCGTGGCTGTACCATCCTTGACGGTACGGGCGGATATTCTAAACGACCGGTAAAAGTAGTTGTTCTCCTGGCCAAGAAATCAGAGTCACCGGCCATATTCCGACTGGTCAAGAATATCGACCACAACGCATTTATCTCTCAAAGCATTGTCAGAGGCGTATATGGCGAAGGATTTGATCCGATTAAAGTATAACACATTGGATAAATAAAAGAATATAAGCGGGAAAGTCATTTCCCTAACAAAAGAAGGACTGCCATCTCTCGCAGTCCTTTTTCTTATATTCAGACTTACACAAAAAATAAGGCAACTCCCGCCACACTTATCACCGCACCAAGAACCTGACGGAACGTAATTACCTCCTTAAAAATAAGCTTCGAAGGCAGGAGAATAATAATAGGAGTGAGGGCCATCAGGGTAGAAGCCACGCCGGCATTCGTATACTGTACAGCCATAAGAGACAATGACACACCGACAAAAGGACCGAAGAAAGTACCCGAAGCAGAGGTTACCATCGCGGATTTATCGGAAAACGAAGAGATAAGCTTCCTGATTTCGCCCCGGCAGTGAAGTATGATCAGAAAACCGACTACACCGGCGAATGCCCTTATCTGCGTGGCTTCAAAGGGCAACATAAACTCTTCCAATGAGGTGGCCGGCGGATTGTAATCAAGATAACAGTTCATCCCGATCTTGCTTAATACGAGGCCTAAGCCTTGTCCCATGCCGGCACCGATACCATAGAGGACACCTTTCAGCGGCAACTGGATGCCTACCTTATGACTGTTTCCCTCACTTTTGCCAATGATAGAGAAACCTATGCCCAGGATACAAACAAGCATCCCGATAACGGCATAAGTACCCATTTTCTCTCCAAGAAAAACATATCCTGCGATGGCAGCCGTAGGAGGCGCAAGGGTCATAAACAGTTGCCCGAAACGGGAACCGATGAGCAGATAGGAGTTGAACAGGCAAAAATCGCCAAATACATAGCCTACCGCTCCAGAAAGAATAAGCCACATCCAGGCATCTTGTCCGGCATCCCACGGAGCTATGTGCCCAGTTGTCAACTTCAACGAGACGGCCAGCATAACGATGGCCATCAGTAATCGTACAATATTAAGGGTCAGTGCTCCGATTCTCTTCCCGGCATATTCAAAACAGATGGCTGTGATTGTCCATGATACGGCTACGATCAGCGAAATAATTTCTCCCGTGTACATAATCCGTATCAGTATTCAAAACTACCGCCACCCAAAAACTCTCTCAGCAGTGAAGTCTTGGGCAAATCTTCCTGTGGAATATATTTGAAATACCGCATGAATCGCAGCAAGCGGTAGGCTTCGGCATTGGCAGGCGACTTTTCCGGAACATTTGCCAGAATGGGTTCTGCATACGCCCGAAGAGCAGCCAACTCATACAACATCGCACTGTTGAAGGTCGCATCCGCATATTCCTGATACGGGAAGATCCATTTATCTTCACCCCGACGCACACTCGGCCAGCGGTTGATAGTCTCTTCTGCTGAATATCCCCGGTACCGATAATCCCGGATGATACGACGCAGCAACCGGTTGTCGGTCGTAGGAATCCAGTTGTGGTTATCCAGCGAAATAGAAGTCAGGGCTGAAACATAAATCCGATACTTCAGCGAATCGTCCAAATGAGCCGTCAGTTCCGGATTCAATCCGTGGATTCCTTCAATGACGATCACCGAATTATCATAAAGCTTCATTTTCTTTCCCTTATAGACCCTTTTACCAGAACTGAAGTCGAATGAAGGCATTTCTATTTCTTCACCATTGATCAGTCGCTGCAAATCCGAATTAAAATAGGGCAGATCCAAAGCATACAATGATTCAAAATCATAATCTCCCGATTCATCTCTCGGCGTATCTTCCCGATTCACAAAATAATCGTCGAGCGAAATGCCTACAGGACGGAGCAAATTCGTAGCCAGCTGAATTTCCAAACGCTTGCAGGTCGTAGTCTTTCCGGACGAAGAAGGACCGGCAATCAGCACAATGCGTACTCCTTTCTTGTACCGTTCAGCAATCTCATCCGCAATATGGGCAATCTGCTTTTCCTGCATCGCTTCCGAAATCATAATCACCTCCGAAGCATGACCTTGTTCCAGCGCCTTATTCAGATCGCCAACATTGTTCAGGCCGAGAGCCCGCTGCAGGTTCAAATGCTCTTTATAAGCCTCAAACATCTTGTTCTGAAGGACCTTTGGCGCCAAGACCTGCGGATTCGTTCGCTCCGGCACACGCAGCAGTGCACCATCCAGATAAGGCTCCAGGTCAAAGACGGGTACATATCCGGTAGAAGGAGCCAGACCGCCATAGAAGTAATTGACATATCCGTCCAGTTCATAATACGAAGCATAGAGCATTCCGCTCGATTCAATCAGAGTCGCTTTATCTTCCATCCCGACTTCACGAAACATACGAATAGCCTTTTCCGACTGTACCGTATGCAGTTTCAGAGGAATATCTGCATCCACTATCTCCTGCATCCGCTGACGGATCTGCGCCAGCATATCAATATCGGCAGACTTCCCGTTATGAATCGTACAGAAATAACCTTTTGAAATGGAATGTTCTATATTTAATGTAGCTTCCGGAAAAACATCATGTACAGCCTTCGAAAGGACATAACACAACGTACGCACATAGGTACGCATACCCGATGGATTTGTGTAATCTACAAACTCAATATCTTTCGGTTGCCAGCAGGTATAAGTTAAATCTTGTGTCCGGTTATTCACCTGGGCATTCAACGGACGATAAGGTAAGGGCTCTCCTACAATTTTATATATATCCAAAAGCGAAGATCCAACCGGCACCTCATAGTAGTTACCGGTGTTTTTGCAATAAATAGTAATCTGTTCAGCCATAAAATTCAGTCTATTTTATTATTTTTGCATCACTAAAGGTAGAAATATTAATCGGATATTCAATCCACTTAAACTTATTTTAGATGGACTATTCATTTTTTGACCTTCTCCGTCTGATAGGATCATTGGCTTTGTTCCTATACGGCATGAAAATCATGAGTGAAGGTTTACAAAAGTTCGCAGGAGACAGCTTGCGAAAGATCCTGACGGCGATGACAACCAATCGAGTCACAGGAGTGTTAACCGGAGTATTGATCACCGCCTTGATTCAATCTTCATCTGCGACCACCGTAATGGTAGTAAGTTTCGTCAACGCCGGACTTCTCACCCTGACACAGTCTATTGGAGTCATTATGGGAGCCAACATCGGAACCACCGTAACCGCCTGGATTATCTCGGCTCTCGGATTTAAAGTGGATATATCCGCCTTTGCTTTACCCCTTCTAGCTTTTGCCATTCCTCTTTTCTTTTCGGGTAAAAGTTCGCGCAAGTCGGTAGGAGAATTTATCTTCGGTTTCTCTTTCCTGTTCATGGGACTGGCCAACCTAAAAAACAATGCGCCGGATTTGAGCGCCAACCCCGACATGCTGGCCTTTGTGCAGAATTATACAGATATGGGGTTCTTCTCAATCCTGTTATTCCTGTTTATCGGAGCCATACTGACCATGATCGTACAGGCTTCGGCAGCAACGATGGCCATTACGCTGATTATGTGTGCTAACGGATGGATTGACTATCATTTAGGTGTAGCCTTGGTTTTAGGCGAAAATATCGGAACAACCATTACAGCCAATCTGGCTGCACTGACCGGGAATACACAGGCCCGAAGAGCCGCCTTAGCACACCTGATGTTTAACCTCTTCGGTGTCGCATGGGTACTGATTGTATTCTATCCGTTTACCGGAGCTGTTTCCTGGTTTGTCACCCATGTCATGAAGGTTACAGATCCGGCAGTCGCAGTATCCTTTAAGCTTGCTGCTTTCCACACAGCCTTCAACATCAGCAATACATTCATTATGATCTGGTTTGTCAACGTGATAGAAAAAACCGTTTGTGGAATCATCCGAACCAAACAGGAAGACGAAGAATATCGTTTGTCGTATATCACTGGAGGTATGTTATCAACAGCAGAACTCTCCATCCTTCAAGCTCAGAAAGAAATTACCCTGTTTGCCGAACGAACGACAAAAATGTTTGGCATGGTAAAAGAATTACTATACGAAAAAGATGAAAACAATTTTCTCAAGACTTACAGCCGCGTAGAAAAATACGAGAATATCAGCGACCGCATGGAAATTGAGATTGCCAATTACCTTACCCAAGTAGCCGAAGGCCGGTTAAGCTCGGAAGGTAAAGAAGAAATCCGAGTTCTGCTACGCGCTGTCAGTGAAATCGAAAGTATTGCCGACTCCTGCAATAATCTGGCACGCTCCATCAAACGCCGGAATGAATTCAAATCCGTATTCACAGAGGAGCAGAACAACCACATTGATCAGATGTTCAAGCTGGTAAGCAGCGCCTTAGACCGCATGAACGCAATCATGCACAAATCAGATCTAAATCCGAACGACATTAATGAATCATACAATATAGAAAATGAAATCAACAACTACCGCAATCAGCTGAAAGCACGTAACATTGAGGATATCAACAACAAGCTGTACCAGTATCAGGACGGTGTTTACTATATGGATATGGTCAGTGAAAGCGAAAAGCTGGGCGATTATGTTATCAATGTAGTTCAGGCTTTGATAGAAAAGAAAATTTAAAGGATAAATCTTGTCAGGCTTACGAACTAAAATTTATTTATATGAACCGTTTTAAATCATTTGTACAGGTATCCGGCCTGTTGTTGATAAGCTGGATCCTGTTTTCATCTTGTTCAGAGAAAAAAGAACAGGAACATTATGTAGTAGTTCTGTCGATGGACGGCTTCCGTTCGGATTATCCGCAACGGGCTCATACGCCTATATTGGACTCGCTGGCACGCGTAGGAGTAAAAGCCGCTTTCCGCCCCTGCTATCCGAGTGTTACCTTCCCCAACCATTACAGCATGGCTACGGGTCTGCATCCGGATCATCATGGGCTGGTACACAACACCTTTTGGGCAACAGATTTAGACAGTAGCGTGTATAAGATCAGCGACCGGAAAGCCGTGGAAAATCCGGCTTACTACGGGGGTGAACCCATCTGGAATACAGCCGAACGCCAAGGAGTACGGACAGCCACTTATTTCTGGGTAGGCAGTGAGACCGCAGTAGGAGGAAAACAGCCTTCGATCTGGAAGAAATTTGATTCGAAGGTTCCGTTTATGGACCGGGCAGACTCGGTTATTGCCTGGCTGAAGAAAACCGAAAAGGAACGTCCGCACCTTATCATGTGGTATATGGAAGAGCCGGATCACAGCGGACACGTCTATAGTCCGGATTCATCGGCTGTAGTACCGGTCATAGAAGACTTGGACCGTGTTCTGGCACATTTCTTTAACCAGGCACGCCAGCTGGATATTTTCAAACAGATTGACTTCATCATTGTTTCAGATCACGGTATGGCTACTTACAAGCCAGAGAATTACGTAAACTTAGGAGATTATCTTCCGCGTGACAGTTTCGAAATGGTGGTAGAAGGCGTTCCCACTTTGCTGTATCCACGAGCCTCATATACAGAAAAAGCCTATGAAATCCTTAAAAAGGTTCCCAACGTAACCGTATGGAAAAAAGGAGAGGTACCGGCTCAATTCGTATACGGCACAAATCCGCGTATCGGCGACCTGATTGTTGCCCCCAACATCGGCACCATGGTTCATTTCCGCTCTAAGGAAGAAGCCAGTCCGACTTTAGGAGGAGCGCACGGATATGACAACTTCCAGCCGGAAATGGAAGCCATCTTCTATGCGGCCGGCCCGTCATTTAAACAGGGGATAGAAGCACCGGCTATGGCAAATGTCAACTTATATGGTCTTATAGCACATTTGCTACAGATTGAACCGGCGCCCAATGACGGAGATCTGTCTGTCGTCCTCCCATTATTACGTGAATCAAACGAACAGAAATAAAATCCGTTTAGAAAAGAGAAGAGAGTGTGTCAAAACTAAAATGACTACTCTTCAAAGTTACAGATTATAACTATAATATTTAAAAGGGTCGTATCAAACTCTGTATTGAGTAATGATACGGCTCTTTCTTTAGTCTTATAGGATGCTCAAATTTCAAATTATAAGTTCATATTTTCAAAAAATGAGTTTTGACACACCCTCTTCTTCTTTTAGAACTTATTATAAATGACCACGGGACGGGTCCGGCGAATACTCATTGTCGGGAACCAGAGATCATCGGGGGTCAAACCACAAGCCTTAACAGCTTCCAGACTGTATTCCAGTTTTCCAAAGTTGGCATCTACGTTATTTGTACCAAAAGTAAACTTAATACCCCGCTCTTTCGCCATACGGATAATCTTCAGACTCGGGATCTGGTAACGGGCATTGATTTCGAGGGCTATCTGATACTTTTGCAGTACATCCAATACCCGGTTAATCCGGTCATCAGTCCAGTATGTATCATAATCAGCCTGCATATCTTCGGGCAGATAAGTCGGATTGGCAAAGATATCAGCCGGCTCGTTTGTCAGAATCTTTACCGTCTGGTCCACCAGATGATCCATGTACTGTTCTTTTGTGATACCGTCATAATGCACTTCTTCCGGACGATAGATACGCGAAAGACGGCCTTTATGATCGACAATCGTCATAGCATCCGTAAACAGATAGTCAAAAATTCCCAATGCTTCCTGCGAGAAAGTGGCCGTCCACTTCCGGCCTTCACCCTGTACGCCACAAAGGAAAGGCATATTCTTTACTTCATCATAATAAACATAAACTTCATCATCATTTGCCAGCATACGGCCCACTCCGCCTTCTCCCGCATTAGGAGCCACGCCATAATTGATACCGTAATTCATCGACATGGCCTGTGCCATTTCTTTCGTCAGTCCTCCTTTCAGATGCACATGGTAATCAATTACCGGAAAGTCTTCCTGCTGAAAACGGATAACCAGATCCTTTTGTTCATCGACAGCCGGCATGGTATCACATGCATTGATCGCATCATCCGGCAATGCCGTGATCTGCAGATTCCGGAAAGACACCTCTCCCTGAACTCCACAGAGAGTGATATGACCGCTTCCCAACAACTGCTTGGCATGAGCTTCCGTACGATAAGGCTGAGAAGGTTCGGTATAACAGACCACCGTCGTATCCTGCACAGAAATGGAAATGTTCTTTCCACGGACAGCAATCTCGAACGGGAACCAATCTCCGTCTTTTGCCAAGGAACGGTACAAGTTGCGCACCGAAGCCAAGCTACCCGTTTTACAAGACCCATCTATCGGACCGTTGTGGAAGATCACCTCGTATCCGCTTTTTCCATCCGTATGAAAACCTAACCGGGCTTCAGCCTCCGACTGGGTTAAGGCTTCCCCTTTCAAGATAAAGTTCTTATAGGTTCCTTCTGCCAACCATGACGATCCGGCCGTCACTTTCAGTTCGTTGCCTTCCAGCGTTTCTTGCTGAGCATTCGTAAACCGGTCTAAAGTCTGAGTCGTACGCGACTGCGTACAAGCGGTTAAGAATCCGGCACAGACAGCCATCACGATTCCCATCCGCTGCAGGCAAGTTCTAACCTGCCTCTTGAAAAAATGTCTGTTCATAAAAGAATTATTTTTAAGATCTGTAATAGCATCGCAAGTTATAAATTTTTCAGCTAATATCGAATTTCAGAAAGAATGGAAATATAATGATATTTGTCAGGATCCTATTCAGGTCCATCCGGATATTGTTTTTTAGTACTCTTACACAATTTATAGGCCAATCCATCGTTAATTTGTAAATGCAAATATGTACTTTTGCATTTGCTTTGCATAAAAGCTTGTAGACTAAGGCAAAAATAATTAATAATTACTTTATACAACGTATGGAAAAGTATAAACTGATCAACAACACATTGGGGTGGATTGTCTGTATTATCGCTTCGTGTGTTTATTTGATGACGATGGAGCCCACCGCCAGCTTTTGGGATTGCGGTGAGTTCATTTCTTCAGCGTATAAACTGGAAGTAGGGCACCCGCCCGGAGCACCGTTCTTCATGCTGACGGCCAATCTGTTTACCCAGTTTGCTTCAGATCCTTCTACCGTAGCCAAAATGGTGAATACCATGTCGGCACTGTTCAGCGGTCTGACCATTCTGTTCCTCTTCTGGAGTATCACGCATCTGGCAAAGAAAATTGTAGTAGATGATACAAAAGAAATAACCATGAGCCAGATTATCACCATTATGGGTGCCGGCCTGGTGGGAGCTCTTGCGTATACATTCAGTGATACATTCTGGTTCTCAGCCGTAGAAGGTGAAGTATATGCTTATTCCTCATTATTTACAGCCTTGGTATTCTGGCTGATCTTAAAATGGGAAGCTGTAGCAGATGCTCCGCATGCCGACCGTTGGATTGTGCTGATTGCCTATCTGATGGGATTGAGTATCGGTGTCCACCTGCTGAACTTGTTGTGTATCCCGGCCATTGTGTTGGTCTACTACTATAAGAAATTCCCGAACCCGACCATGAAGGGTACGCTGATTGCCTTACTGGTGTCATTCGTTATCATCGCTTTGATGATGTACGGTGTGGTACAGGGACTGGTTGAGATCTGCGGATACTTCGAACTGTTCTTCGTGAACGTATTAGGCATGCCATACAATACGGGTGTTTATGTATACGTATTGGCATTAGCCGGCGTATTAATCTGGGCTATCTGGGAGACTATGCGGGATGAAATTCATCCGCTTCGCCTTCGGATCTCATTCTTATTATCCGTTATTCTGATTGGTATACCGTTCATTGGCAGCGGCTATGTCATTGCAGCCATATTGAGTATTGCACTGGCAGCCTACTTGTTCATGAACAAAAAATTAAATCTGAAATTACTGAATACAATTCTGATCAGCCTGATGGTCATTGTTGTAGGATATTCTTCTTATGCCCTGACATTGATCCGCGCTACGGCAGATACACCGATGAACCAGAACGCGCCGAAGGATATCTTTACATTACGAACCTATCTGGCCCGTGAGCAGTATGGACAGACTCCATTATTGTATGGACAGACCTATGTTTCAGAAATCAAACGAAAGAACGAAGGAGGTGCCTGCGTTGCGGATACAAAAGAAGGCGATCCGGTATGGACACGTATTTCTAAAAAAGATCCGAAAGAAAAAGACCGGTACTATGTATCACGTCATAACACCGAATATCAGTATGTAGATGAGCTGAATATGTTGTTCCCCCGTATGTACAGTTCGGATGGGCGACATGTGCAGGCCTATAAGGAATGGGCTCAAATTAAAGGGCAGCCTGTGAAGTACAACCAGTGTGGAGAAACCAAATCGGTAATGAAGCCGACGTTTGCCGAGAACCTGCGTTTCTTCTTCTCCTATCAGCTGAACTTCATGTACTGGCGTTACTTCCTGTGGAACTTCTCCGGCCGGCAGAATGATATTCAAGGACATGGAGAGGTACAGAATGGTAACTGGATCACCGGTATCAAGGCCATCGATACCATGCTGGTGGGTCCGCAAGACGATATGCCAAGCGATATTATCAACAACAAAGGCCATAATGTCTATTATATGTTGCCTTTACTGCTAGGTCTGCTAGGTCTTTTCTACCAGGTATATGCTGGAAAGAAAGGCATACAGGGATTCTGGATCACCTTCATGCTCTTCTTCATGACCGGTATTGCCATTGTGCTTTACCTGAACCAGACTCCTTATCAGCCCCGTGAACGAGACTATGCTTATGCAGGTTCTTTCTATGCCTTCTGTATCTGGATCGGTTTTGGTGTAATTGCTTTAGTAAAATTACTGGAGAAATATGTCAAGTTACCGTCTGTCGCGGCAGCCGGTATTGCTTCTATCGCAGCTTTATTGGTACCTATCCAGATGGCCGGACAGAACTGGGACGATCACGACCGTTCCGGACGTTATGTCTGCCGTGATTTCGGTGCCAATTACCTGGAATCTTGTGAACCGAATGCGATCTTGTTCACCAACGGTGATAACGATACCTTCCCATTGTGGTATGCACAGGAAGTAGAAGGCATCCGTACTGATGTGCGCGTCTGCAACACCAGTTATCTGCAGACCGACTGGTATGCTGATCAGATGAAAAAACAGGCGTATGAATCGGAACCGCTGCCTATCTCATGGACACATGATGAGTATGTGCAGGGTACACGCGACTTCGCTTATATCTTCCCGATGACCGACAAACCGATCGATCTGAACACAGCCTTGGAGTTTGTGCGCAGTGACGATCCGAAATACAAGAAAATCCCGGGATTCAGTCAGCCGCTGGATTATATCCCGTCTGAAACCCTGATTTATCCGATTGATTCGGTAGCTCTGGCACAAGGCGGTCTGCTGAAGAATATGGATGTGCCGGTACCGGCCAAGGAAATGACCATCAACCTGAAAGGCAAGGATGCACTGGGCAAGCAGGAACTGTTAGTACTGAACATGCTGCAGACCAACGACTGGAAGCGCCCGATGTATTATGCGATCACGGTTAGTCCGGATCAGTTCGTAAAACTGGATCCGTATTTCCAACAGACAGGTATGGCTTACCAGATTGTCCCGATGCAGACCAAGAACACGGTGAAGGCTGTCAACGCTGACAAGATGTTCGACAATGTAATGAACAAGTTCAAGTGGGGCGGTGTAGACAAACCAGGTATTTATCTGGATGAAAATGTCATGCGGATGTGTAAGAGTTACCGTATGGTATTATTCGGAAAACTTGCAGCTACACTGATTCATGAAGGCAAAAACGACAAGGCTCTACAGGTTCTTGACAAGTGTATGGAAGTATTGCCACCTGAAAATGTTCCGCTGGATTATAGCGCACTTTCAATTGGTGAATATTATTATACACTCGGACAAAAAGAAAAAGGACATAATATTCTGAAAGCGATCGGAGATGACTCTATGCGTAACCTGAATTGGTATTTCCGTCTGAACCCGAAACAGTTTGCTTCCGTTGCAGATGATTTGAATACCAACCTTTATGTTCTGCAGGAGATTATCAACATCACAAAGGATAAAGATCCGGAGCTGATGAATCAATATAAAGAAGAGTTCGACAACTTCCGTATGGCCCTCTCTTCTTTACAACCTAAAGAATAAAGACAAAATGTTTATCGAACAACCGCCCTGGTTTTACAGGGCTTTGTTCCCGGGGGTAACCTGGAGAATTCCGGCACAGCCGAAGTGTGTGTATCTCACCTTCGACGACGGCCCAATTCCCGAGGTTACCCCTTGGGTTTTAGATATATTGGACCAGTACGGCGTGAAGGCGACCTTCTTCATGGTGGGAGATAATGTGCGTAAGCATCCGGATATCTACCGGATGGTGGTCGAGCGGGGACACTGTATCGGCAACCATACCTTCAATCACATCCAAGGAATCCGCTTCCTGACCCGTAATTATCTGGCAAATACTGACAAGGCTGCCGAGTGGATTCCGAGTAATCTGTTCCGCCCGCCCCATGGGCACATGCGTATCCCGCAGGTATTCAAGCTGCGAAAAAAATACCGCATCATCATGTGGGATGTCGTGACCCGCGATTACAGTCCGCGGCTTACACCCCCACAAGTGCTCGACAACGTGAAGCGATACGTCCGTAACGGATCGATCATCGTGTTCCACGACTCACTCAAAGCCGAGAAAAACATGCGTTATGCCATGCCCAAGGCCATCGAATGGTTGTTGCAGGAAGGATACGAATTTCGCGTTTTTGAATAAAGGAGGGGAAATATATTTTTACCTACAACTGTTTCCTATTTTGGAAACTATATTATATATTTGTCCGTACCGAAAAATAACTAGTATGCGAGACAAAATAGAAAATATAGGTTTAATGATTAGGAATGAACGGCTACGCAAAGGACTGACACAGGAAGAACTGGGTGAGCGGGTTGGTGTTGGTAAAGCACAGATTTCTAAAATTGAGAGTGGAAAAGGTCTAACGATAAAGACCGTAACAAAGGTGCTGGATGCACTGGGTATGTCGGTATCTGTTGTATTGCAAAATGCACAGGCTGTTGATAAGAATGTGATTGCTTATGTCATTGCTGCTATCAGTGAATTTGCCAAGGCTCATCATATTTCTGTACGTGAGGCGAACAACTATCTCATACGTTTTAAGGGTATTGATTTTCTGACAGAACATTATGATGCAGAGCATTTGCTTTCGTTCGATGACAGCGTGCAAGATCTTACACAAGTTTGTCTGAATAATGGAGGAGGCATTCAATGAGACTATACCACGGCTCGAACATCATAATTGAGCAGATCAATCTGTCAAAGTGCAGACCTTACAAAGATTTCGGACAAGGATTTTATCTGACAGCGATTAAGGAACAGGCGGAACAGATGGCCAGACGTACATCAGCTATCTATGGCGGAGAACCTATTGTTACGGAGTTTGAATTTGACGAATCAGCCTTGAGTTTTCTTTCTGTCAAGATGTTTAAAGATCCAAGTGAAGAATGGGCATTGTTCGTAATGGCTAATCGCAGCAGGAAAAACGTGCAACCGACACATGACTTTGACATCGTGATAGGGCCAGTTGCCGATGATACCATTGCAACCTTATTCCGTAATTTTGATGACGGAATTATTGATCTGCCCATGCTGGTACAAGGGCTGAAATACAAAAAGGTTTCATCACAATATTTATTTCACTCGGCAGAAGCCATTAAATATTTACACAGAGTATGAATAAACGGATGCAATATCTGGTAGAAGGTATTACCAAAGATATAATAGCCTATCTGATGGAAGATAACGGATACGACCTGCCAACTGCTCTTAAAGAATTCTATAACTCTGAAACATTTACCAAACTTTCTGATGAAGCCACTGGGCTCTACATCGAAAGTTCGGCTTATGTGTATGAGATATTGAAAAAAGAAATAAAGTATGGTAAGCTTTAACGGGCGATTCCAACATGTGAAATATACTGATTTGATTTTTTGATCATTAATGACAGATAAAATTGCTATAACATCTCAAAAGATCAAGGAAGAGGCAACTCGGCTGGGATTTTCAGCCTGCGGTATCGCCCGGGTAGAGCCGGTGGAAGAGGAGATGCGACGACTGGATACCTGGCTGGCGAAAGGCTACCAGGCAGGAATGGCTTATCTGGCAAACCATCGGGAGATACGTCGTGACCCACAAGGACTGGTGGAAGGCGCACGAAGCATCATATCAGTTGCCCTGAATTATTATCCGGCTTGCAAACGTGATCCAGATCAGCCCCATATTGCCTATTATGCCTATGGGGAAAAAACGGGAACGGTTACAGTAAGGATAGAGGCACTTCAGGAAGAAAATGGCGTACAGCTGATGTTTCTGG
>ERZ779643.754-NODE-754-length-25230-cov-4.963932_pt1 | contig 25230 bp, 21 predicted proteins | sample MGYA00511564_ERZ779643 | MGnify/ENA primary metagenome ERZ779643 (study PRJEB29588, sample SAMEA2147114) | human gut metagenome | biome: human gut; feature: human-associated habitat; material: faeces | place: Denmark | collected 2008/2010 ... | reverse complement strand
CTCCTATGTTTCAAGAAGTTGGGGAAGAGATGTTATGGTTTACCGGACAGTAATAGTTTTATATAGAAAGTATTGCTGTCTTATATCGGAAGTGCTGCCGTCTGCTTTTTCGCAGGCATTGCGGCTGTATCAGGAAAATGCAGATTCAGACAGGCGACAGAAACAGGTATGTTTGGCAGAAAACATAAACCCCAGTCGGTCATTAGACCGCACATAGCTTTATCAATTTTGTGTATTCATGCTTTCAGCCTGCCTGATGACCGATTGGAATAAAAAAAGCGGTTGCCAGCATAATGCTGACAGCCGCTTGACATTTATAGACATTAACAATTATGAGTATCTTAAGATCTGTCCGGGACGTATGCGCATCTTCTTTGTTATGTGGTTAAGCTTGCAGAGCTCTTCGATAGTTGTGTTGCGCTTCTTTGCGATGCTCGACAGAGTCTCTCCGCGTTTAACCTTATGATAGCGTATGTCGCCGCTGTCGTTGTTTCTGCTTCTCTTGTCAGACGATGAACTGTTCTCTGCTGATGCATATTCGTTGTCGTCTTTTCCTCTTTCCTTGTTTGCAAGTCTTGAGTCGTTGTCGTAAGTGTCGCGGCGGAACATATATGTATCGCCTGTTACGTCCTGGTTCTTAAAGTCGAACATGAGTGCCGGGTTGAGGGCTACGCCGCAGAGACGTGTCTCAAAGTGGAGGTGAGAACCTGTGCTTCGTCCGGTGTTTCCGCCAAGTCCGATGGGCTCTCCGGCTTTTACAGTCTGGTTTTCTTCAACCAGGTGTTTAGACATGTGTCCGTATATAGTCTCAAGTCCGTTATAGTGGCGTATAACCACATAGTTGCCATATCCGTTGGCTTCGTATCTTACTATTCTTACTTTTCCGCTGAATGCGGCACGTATTGTGTCGCCGATATAAACCTTCACGTCGATACCTTTGTGCATGCGGCCCCAGCGACGTCCGAAGTTAGACGTTATGACTTTGCTTGTCGTAGGCATGCAGAAGTGCTTGAGGTTAATAAGAAAAGAATCTGGAAGGGTTGTGGCGCGGTGAGCATATTTGTTGCTCCATTCCTTGTAAAGCTGTGCTGAAGGGGAGCCAGTCTGTTCTCTCTGTATTATGTTTTTAAGGGCTAAAGTGTCAACCGCCTTCATCTTTCTGTCGATAGGTGCCTGGCGGGCCAGCAGGTCCTGGGCTGATGCCGTTACTGCCGTAAGGGTAAATAATGCCGTAAATGCTAATGTCTTTATTGTTCTTTTTATTAAATACATAATTTATTGTTCTTGGTTAAGATAAAAGTGCGGAGGCTGCCGCGGGCGATAGTCAGAAAAAAATCAACAGATAAAAATTTTCCGGCCTATCATAAAAACCTTTGCAAAGATAATAAAAAAGTGTGATAGTTGTTTTCCGGTTTAACAACTTTATGGACACTTTAACAAACTGGCATGCAAGGTGTCCCTAATTTAACTAATACTAACTGGTTGATATTCATATTGTTAGCATTTTAGTTAAAATACCTATGAAATGGCAGACCAGTTTATGTTTGTTTTGCGCAGTGAGTCAAGCCTTTTCCATAGTATGGCATATTCCTGCTTCTGACACATGGGGTCTTTGTCAATTATTTTCTGTGCCTCGTCGCGTGCCAGCTGAACCAGCTGACCGTCGCGCGCAATGTCGGCTATCTTGAGGTCGAAGGCCATTCCGCTTTGCTGTGTGCCTTCAAGGTCTCCGGGGCCACGCAGCTTCAGGTCGGCTTCTGCAATCCTGAATCCGTCGTTGGTGTCGCACATTATGTCTATTCGCTTGCGTGTCTCTTCGCTTAACTTGCGCTTGCTTACAAGTATGCAGTATGACTGGTCGGCTCCTCGTCCTACACGGCCGCGCAGCTGATGCAGCTGTGACAGGCCGAAGCGTTCGGCGTTGAGTATTACCATCACTGATGCATTCGGCACGTTTACGCCTACCTCAATTACGGTGGTGGCCACGAGTATCTGGGTCTCACCGGACACAAAGTGCTTCATCTCCTCTTCTTTTTCAGCCGGCTTCATCTTGCCGTGAACCTTGCTCAGCCTGAATTCGGGAAACGCTTCCTTGAGTCCTTCAAAGCCGTCTTCAAGATTCTTGAGGTCTATCTTCTCGCTTTCTTTTATCAGCGGGAACACGATATATACCTGACGCCCCTCGTTGATCTGTTTCCTTATTCCGTTATACAGACTTGTTGTCTGGTCGTCATATTTATGTATTGTCACTACAGGCTTGCGTCCCGGCGGCAGTTCGTCTATGACGCTCACGTCCAGGTCGCCGTATATGGTCATTGCCAGTGTCCGCGGAATAGGCGTGGCTGTCATGACCAGCACGTGCGGCGGGTTGTCGCTCTTGTTCCATAGCCGTGCCCTCTGTGCCACTCCGAATCTGTGCTGTTCGTCTACGACTACAAAGCCGAGGCGTGCAAACTGCACGGTGTCTTCAATGACAGCATGGGTGCCCACCAGTATGTTTACGCTTCCGTTGGCCAGTCCTTCCAGCACGGCCTTGCGCCTCTTGCCTTTCACCATGCCGGTCAGCAGTTCTACGTTTACGTCCATTCCGCCGAGCATTCCCTGTATTGTGGCAAGGTGCTGTTCCGCCAGAATTTCTGTCGGGGCCATTATGCAGGCCTGAAAGCCGTTGTCGATGGCGATGAGCATGGACATCAGTGCCACGAGCGTCTTGCCGCTGCCCACGTCGCCCTGCAGCAGACGGTTCATCTGCTGTCCCGAGCCCATGTCTTTTCTTATTTCCTTAATGACACGTTTCTGTGCGCCTGTGAGCGGAAAGGGAAGGTTATTGAAGTAAAAGTCGTTGAACGTCTTGCCGACACGGCTGAATATATAGCCGCGATATTTGCGACTGTGGTCGCTGGCGTATCGCAGAATGTTGAGCTGAACATAGAAAAGCTCTTCGAACTTCAGACGGTAGCGGGCCTTGCTCATGTCGTCGGGCGTTTTGGGGTTGTGTATTTTTCTGAACGCCTCGTCCCTTGATATCATGTTTAGCGGCTTGGTTATGAAGTCGGGCAGGGTTTCCCTGAGCGGCTCTTTCATGTTGTCGAGCATGCTTTTTATGAGCTTTTCGATGGCTCTCGACGTCATGCCCGTCTTCTTCATGTTTTCCGTAGTTACATAATACGGCTGCAGTCCCATCTGTGATAGCTGCATTTCTGATGCCGGATCAATGTCGGGATGTGCAAACTGGTAGCGCCCGTTGAACACGGTAGGTCTGCCGAATATTATGTAGTCGGTAGAAAGTTTATAGTGGCTGATGATGTATTTTGCTCCCGAAAACCACACGATGTCTGCCACTCCGGTTCCGTCTGACACATGTGCCACTACCCTTGTGCGGTGGAACCCCATCTCGAAAGTCTCAAAACTCAGTATTCTTGCACGTATCTGAACGAAGGGCATGTCGCCCGAAAGCTCATTTATGTGGTATATGCGGCTGCGGTCGACATATTTGTATGGGTAATATTCAAGCAGTTCCTTATAGGTGCTGATGCCCAGTTCCTTACTGAGCAGAGTCTTGCGCCTTGGGCCTACGCCCGGAAGATACTGTATGTCCTGGTCTAATATGTCGAGCATTGTCGCGTTTTGAGAGATGTTTCAGATTAGATGAAAATATTATGTCAGCAAATTATCTACGCCAGCACCCTTGCTATAAGCAGGTCGAACGGAGTGGTTATCTTTATGTTCTCGCGGTTGCCCTCTATGAGCGTCGGACTTTGCCCGATGCTTTCTGCCACAGAGGCGTCGTCGGTGAAGTCTTCACGGTAGGGCTGCTTGTATGCCTCCTTCAGCAGCTGTATGTCAAAGGTCTGCGGCGTCTGGACAAGGCGATACTCCTGTCTTGGCACGGTGGTGCTCTTGTTGTCGGCGTTGAGATGTATCAGTGTTTCTACTACGGGCGTAACCGGCACCACGGCCTTTCGTGTTCTTGCTGTTTCATAGCAGTTGGATATCACCTCAATCGACGGGAACGGGCGCACACCGTCGTGTATGCCTACCACTCCGGTTTCGTCGTCGGGTATACATGCCAGTCCGTTTCTGACTGAGTGGAAGCGTGTCTCGCCTCCGTCCGCTATCTGATATTCAGCAGCGAAGTGATATTTCTTGCACAGTTCGTGCCAATATTCCTGTTGCTCCTTAGGCAGCACAAGTATTATTTTCAGCGTGGTGCTGTATTCTTTGAATCTTTTTATTGTGTGCATAAGGACAGGAAATCCGTTGACAGGCAAGAATTGCTTTGGTATGTCAGAGCCCATCCTCAATCCTTTGCCTCCGGCAACGATTACAACATAGTCCATAATATTCTTCTTGTGATTCTTCTTGTTTTGTCTTATTGTCAGTAAGTTTTCTATGTGTGTATGGGCGTGCAGCTGTGCCCATGCAGGCTATATCTTCAGATGCAGGCCAGATGTATGTGTTCCGCATCATGCATACACGCCGCCACGGGGGTAATCCGTGCTTATATATTCATCAGCCCGAATACAAGTCTTGCTGCCGTATCCGGGCTGATGAGCCGGTTGTTGTTATTTCATCATGAGATGCTTGAACATCATGCCTTCGGCCACGCTGTCGGCTGTCTTATGGTCGGTAAGAGCCTCGAGCAGTGTGTAGGCATAGGGCAGGGTGGCTGCCGGACCTTCTCCGGTAGTGATGTTGCCGTCTACGGTGCACAGTTCATGTGTGTATTCTGCTTCATCAAGATATTTCTCGAATCCGGGATAACATGTGGCACGCTTGCCTCTCAGCAGACCAATTCCGCCAAGCACCATAGGTGCGGCACATATTGCACCGATCATCTTGCCCTTGCGGTTCTGCTCTATGAGAGACTTCTTTACTCCAACATGCTCGTTGAGGTTGGTTGCTCCCGGCAGTCCGCCCGGCAGCATGAGCAGGTCGGCGTCGCTGAGGTCAGCCTCTTCAAACAGCAGGTCGGCAGTGATTTTCACTCCGTGTGCCGATTCAACTTCCTTTGCGCCTGTAACGCTCACGGTTTTAAACTCAACGCCTGCGCGGCGCATAATATCTAATGGTATGAGGGCTTCAATCTCTTCGAAGCCTGTAGCCAGAAATTCATAAACTTTAGCCATGTGGTTTTCTGAATTTTAAGGTTTAAACGTTTATTTGTATAATGATGGCATAGCCTTATTTCAGGCAAGCCAGATATCTCTTTATCGTGTCTTCAAGGCCGAAATACAGCGCATCGCATATCAGTGCGTGACCTATGCTGACTTCGTCGAGCCATGGAATGTTCTGATGGAAATAGGTCAGGTTCTGCAGACTGAGGTCGTGTCCTGCGTTGAGGCCAAGCCCCACTTCTCTTGCCACTTCTGCCGCCTCCACGAACGGCTTTATCGCCTCTTCGCGGTTGGCCTCATAGCCTGCTGCGTATGGCTCAGTGTAAAGCTCTATTCTGTCGGTGCCGCACATACGTGCCGCTTCAACCATCTTAGGCTCTGCATCGACGAATATCGACGTTCTGATGCCTGCCTCCTTAAACTGTCCTATCACGTCGGTCAGAAAGCCCTTGTTGGCCACTGTGTCCCATCCGTGGTTACTCGTTATCTGGTTGTCAGCATCGGGCACAAGTGTTACCTGGGTGGGCTTCACCTCGAGCACCAGCTTAATATATTTGTCAATTGGGTTGCCCTCTATGTTAAACTCTGTTGTTATCAGTGGTTTGATGTCTCTTACGTCCTGGTATCTGATGTGTCTTTCGTCAGGACGTGGATGCACGGTGATGCCTTGCGCGCCAAACTTTTCACAATCAACGGCCACTTTCAGCACGTCGGGATTGTTGCCTCCGCGTGCGTTGCGTATTGTAGCCACCTTGTTGATGTTTACGCTTAATTTCGTCATTTTTTACAAATTTATTTAGTTAGCAGTATCTGTTATTCCGCAAAATGATGTAATTTTGCATATGACAAGCCTTGTGCAGGCGGCTTTCTGGCTGTTGTCATACGGGGCTTGTGACATCTTTGCAGATAAGTTTATTCATTGGCAAAGTTACTAAATGTTTGTCATTTTTCTGCATCCTGTACTAAAAAAGAAATTTAAAAGCTTAAAATTATGGGGTCGCGCAAGTTTAAATTCGCACTATTTGGAAATATCTATCAGGCAAAGAAGTCGGCTAACATCCGGGATATAATGTCGTATCTCACGCGCCGCGGCGCTGAAGTGTGCGTTGAAAAACTTTTTTACGACTTTCTTGTAAGCACCGGACGACTGTCGCCAGGCTCCGTTGAAGTGTTTGAGGGAGGCAACTTCATGGCTGATTTCGTCATATCTATGGGCGGCGACGGCACGCTGTTGCGTGCGGCGGGGCTCGTAGGCAGCAAGAATATACCAATACTTGGAGTCAATATGGGCCGGCTCGGATTCCTGGCAGACATCGTGCCTACCGAAGCCGAGAGCGCGCTCGACTCGCTCTATCGCGGCGACTACACGCTGGAGAACCATTCGGTAATATGCGTTGAGGCCGACGGCAAGCCTCTGCCGGGTGTGAGCCATGCGCTCAACGACATAGCCGTGCTGAAGCGCGACAATGCCTCGATGATATCAATACGCACAAGCATCAACGGCGAGTATCTTGTTACATATCAGGCCGACGGACTCATAGTCAGCACTCCTACGGGCTCAACGGCCTATTCGCTGTCGAACGGCGGACCTATCATCGTGCCGCAGACGGGCATCCTGTGCCTTACGCCGGTGGCTCCGCACAGCCTTAACATCAGGCCGATGGTGATTTCAGACGACTCTGAAATAATTCTCACCGTGGAGAGCCGCAACCACAACTTCCTCATTGCCGTCGACGGACAGTCGGCAAAGTGCAGCGAGAAGACACGGCTCACCATACGCAAGGCACCATACAACATAAAAATCGTGAAGCGCAGCAGTCAGAAATACTTCTCCACCTTGCGCCAGAAGATGATGTGGGGAGCCGACACGCGCAGCTGACAACATCTCCGCCAGTATGCAGGCATCAGCTCTGTATGCCGGTATTGTGTCTGCGCATACCCGGAAGCACCTTTAGCAGAAGCTTATGAAGATAAAGAACCTGTTGAGAATACCCCAAAGCAAATATCCCGTCAAGGCTATTTTGCGCTGGTTGTGGCACGCTTGGCGCGGCAACCGGCTTCAGGCCGTGCTCAACGCCGCGCTCGGACTGCTCGGCGTGGCTGCCAGCTTGATGTCGGTGTGGGCTGTTCAGAATGCCATCGACGTGGCATCTCATGTCCGCAGCGGCTCGCTCTATGCGGCAGTGGCGCTTATGGGCGTGTTTGTGCTTTGCGACTTTGGCGTCAGCATAGCTTCGGTATGGGTGAGAAACATTCTCGGCATAAAGGCGCAGAACCGCATGCAGCAGCACATGCTCGACCGCATACTGCGCTCAGAGTGGCGCGGACGCGACAGCATGCACAGCGGCGACGTGCTCAACAGGCTTGAGCTTGACGTAAGGACTGTGGTGGAGTTTCTTACCGAAACCATGCCCAACACGCTTTCGGTGGTGGCTCTTTTTCTCGGCTCGTTTTTCTATCTGTTCTCGATGGACGCCATGCTGGCCGTTGTCATCGTGATAATGCTGCCTCTGTTTATGCTTGTCAGCAGGCTATATGTGGGGCGCATGCGCAGTCTTACGCGTAACGTTCGCAACTGCGACAGCCGCGTGCAGAGCGTGCTGCAGGAAACCATACAGAACCGCATGCTCATAAAGACTCTTGAAAAGGATGACGCCATGGTGGAGCGGCTTGAGGCAACGCAAAGCGAATTGCGGCATAATGTGGTAAGGCGCACGGCCTTCTCACTGTTTTCGAGCTTTGTCCTCAACTTCGGCTTTGCGGCAGGCTATCTTATCGCCTTTCTGTGGGGAGCCATAAGGATGTACGGCCACACGCTGTCTTTCGGCGGCATGACGGCCTTTCTTCAGCTCGTGGCGCGCATACAGGGGCCGGCACGCAATCTGACAAAGCTTGTTCCTCAGTTTGTGTCGGTGCTCACGGCGGCAGAACGGCTCATGGAACTTGAGGAAAATCCGCTTGAGGAGCAGGGCGCTCCGCTGCATGTAGCTGCCGACGGTGGAGTGGGCGTGCGCTTTGAGAATGTAGCTTATGCCTATGCCGACGGCGAACGCGAGATAATGAATAACTTTTCGTTCGACTTCACCCCGGGCAGCTGTACTGCCGTGCTCGGCGAGACCGGCACCGGCAAGACCACTCTTGTGCGCATGATTCTTGCCCTGATACGCCCTGACTCGGGACGCGCCGTGATATACAACGGACGAGGCGAAATCTACCAGTTGTCGTCGCTCACGCGCTGCAACTTTGTATATGTGCCGCAGGGCAACACGCTGCTGAGCGGCACCATTCGCGACAATCTGAGGCTTGGAAACCTTTCGGCCACTGACGATGATATGCTCAACGCCCTTCATCGTGCCTGTGCCGACTTTGTCAGCGAGCTGCCCGACGGGCTCGACACCGTATGCTCTGAGTCGGGCGGGGGACTGAGCGAAGGTCAGGCGCAGCGCATAGCCATAGCCCGGGCACTGCTGCGCGACGGCAGCGTGATGCTCTTCGACGAGGCTACAAGCTCGCTCGACCCTGACACAGAGCGCCGCCTGCTGGCCAATCTGCTGGCAGACAGACAGCGCACCATCATCTTTGTAACCCACCGCATGGCCGTGGTAGACTATTGCGACCGTGTGCTGCGCATGGAGCGGCTCTGACTCTTCGTGTCGTGCCTGCACATATGCTGTCGTTCAGGCATGATGTTTGTAGTGAATTTTATTAACCAAAATAAATTTTAGCGTTATGAAAAAACTTATCTTTATGGCGGCTTTCGCCATCATGACTGTCCTTGGCGCTGCGGCTCAGGATGCCGACTCGCGCTATGCCACCGAACTGCTGAAGCCCGGAACTGAGGCTCCCGACTTCACTCTGAAGGACATCAACGGCACAGAACACACGCTCAGCCAGTTGCGCGGAAACTACGTAGTGCTCGACTTCTGGGCTTCGTGGTGTCCCGACTGCCGAAAGGATGTGCCCATGCTGAAGGAACTCTATGCCAAATACGGCGAACGCATCAAGTTTGTAAGTGTGTCGTTCGACGACAAAAAAGAAAATTGGAAAAACTATGTTGAGGCCAACGGCATGGACTGGCTCAACGTCAGCGAACTGAAGAAATGGAAGGAAACCCAAATTTCGCAGATGTATAAAATCAAGTGGATTCCTGCCATGTATCTTATCGACCGTCAGGGCAAGATTATCCTGTCAACGGTTATGATAGAGAAAATGGCTGACAAACTTAAAGAACTTCACGAACTTTAAGCTGAACCGTTCACCATAATCCGTTTGGATTATCGTTTTATACAGAACGTCTTGCCGTCTGCCTTTTTTGCATGAATAGAGCTTATGCCATGGAAAGGCCGAAGGCAAGACAAAAATAATAAATAATAAGTCTTTGATACTGCTGGAAAATTCATGGGATTTTGTATATTTGTTTCATGTTTAATACAAAATCTACAAGCAGTATGCAAATTATAAATAGACTTTCATTTTTTCTTGTTGCCTTTTTGTTGGGGTATAGCTCTGTTTATTCACAAACACAGGCTGATGTGAAAATGGGTGAAATCCTGAATGGCGGTGATCTGTTTCAGTTAAGAAAAGAATATCCGAATCTAAAAGGCTCCGTGAGTGTGAAGATGCTTAATCTGGTGGCAGACGCTCAGTTAGGCATCGGATTTAATAAATTGGAAAATGCTGCCGTTGCCCTTGACAGCTTGTTGGCGCATCACCAAAACGAGCTTGGGGCGCAAACGTCAATAGGTATGGCTGCTTTGCAAGGCATGAACCTCTTGAATTTGGGCATGTATGAGCAAGCCGGAAAAGTTGGAGAAAGTCTGGTGAATGCACTAAAGGAATCAGTTCCGTTTGAATCTCTTTACAGTTTTGTATTTATCGAAAAAGTTGGCAAAGCACTTGCCAATGTTCCAAAACCTTATCTTGAACGTCCTGATAGAGATGTTGCTGTGCCGTTAAGTGTTGAAACTGTTGGAAGAGGCAAACATATCTATATACCTGTAGAGGTAAACGGCATAACGAAAAACTATATTTTCGATACAGGTTGCTCTTTTGGCAATTTCGTTTCAGAAAAGTATGCAGAAGAAGTTGGTCTGAAAATTGTAGCTGATTCTATTCCGGTATCAGGTATGGAGATTGGTCTTGTAAAACTTGCTGTGGCAGATTCAATGAAAATAGGAGAAATGGTATATCATAATCCTGTTTTTATGGTTGCACCTCCCGATCATGAGGTCGATTCGGTATTTGCTTTTGATGGAGTGATAGGTTACCACTTTATCAGGGACGCCAAGGAAATAATCATAGACAATGAGGCCGGAAAGTTTGTTTTTCCGCAAAAAGTGTCTGAGGGTGAACCAAATATGTATCTGGCATCAAATACGCCTCAAGTAAGAATCGGCTATAACGGACAGCCTTTTGATCTGATTTTTGATACAGGAAATGTAAAGTCCGACTTGGGGAATAAATTTGCTAAAACATTTCCAGATGCCATTGCCGGATTGGCAGAACATGTAACTTCCCGTGGAGGCTTTGGCGGAATATCGCAGATAAAAGCAGTAACATTGCCAAATTTCTGTTTCGAGGCGGCAGGTACTAAGGTGACATTGCATAATACAGAAGTGATTACGAACACAGGAATAAACAGTCGGTTGTTTGCAGGTTCGTTAGGAGCAGATTTTGTGTTGTCATTCAAAAGGCTTACGATCAACTATCAGAACATGTTTATACGTGGAGAATAATCCTGCTTTAATTAAAGCAACACATTAGTGTCTCATTTTAACGAGACACTAATGTGTTTTTATAATAAACTCATCACTCGTCACATTCTTATGTAAATTATTGAATAGCAGTGCGTTATAGCATGACGAGTTTGCCGTTCAACTCGTCACATTGTTTTTGAGAAACCGGTTAATTGGATGTTTGGATGGGGCGATGACCTGTATGTGATGAGTTGAAAATGTAACTCGTCACGCTGTAAAATGTTGATATGCAGCGGCTTATGTGCCTTTGTGATGAGTGACGAGTTTCTCCGAAAACTTTTTTATGATCATATCGCATTGTCCTTCCTGATATAGGTTTACTCCAGACTGGCTTATTACCGGTTTTAGTTGTCTCATTCCTTTATCTCCAAAAGGTATGCTTTTACCTTGCGAAAGACCGCCTTTCAGCGTGTAAAAGCATGCCTTTTGCAATGCTGTCAGCCGTGTCTTATCCTGATAAAAGGGCAAAAAGAAAGGCTCCCTTACCTTTGCCTTGTGCGGCAAGTAAGGGAGCCTTTTGTATGGTTAATAACCGTATGTGTTATTTCTTCATTGTGTCAGGCAGCATGATAACCTTGATGCTGTTGCCGCCACCGATGATGACGTTCTTCATGAACTTAGCCATCTTCTCAGGAGTCATTTCGCTTACAATCTTCTTGTAGTCGGTGTTTGTGTCAACTCCGTACTCGTCGAAGCTCTGGATAACGCCCAGCCAGTAGTTGTTCTTCTTAACGTTTTCGTCTGCACGCTTCAGCATGAGTTCCTTAACCTTGCTGAGCATTTCAGCGTCAACAGTCTTGGTCATCTTAGTAACCTCGTCGTTCATGATGCCGATAGCCATGTCGCTCTTCTCAGGTTTCATCGGGCAAACACCGATGATGCATGTGAACGGAACGTCGCCTCCGAGTGATGAGTATCCGGCAGCTCCTGCAGAGTAGGCTGCGCTGGCCTCCTCACGGATCTTCTCCAGGTAGATCATGCTCAGGATCTGTCCTGCTGCGTCAGCGTAGATGCTGTTCTCGAGAGTGTAAGGAGTCTTGTTGTTATACCAGTACATGTAAGCGTTAGCCTTCGGAGTCTCCATCTTGCGGTAGAACTGGTTAACGGTGTTGCCCTTGTTGTAAGTAGTAACAGGCTTCCAGCTTTCCTTAGCGCCCTTTGCAGGCAGAGAAGCTATATACTGCTCGATGAGCGGACGGATGGCAGCCTCGTCAAAGTTACCGATGATTGTGAATGTGAAGTCGGCAGCGTTGGCTGTGCGCTCTTTTGCAATCTGCAGAATGCGGTCGTAGTTAGCGTTCTCAACATCCTTCATCTCGATAGAGGCGAAGCGCGGGTTGTGCATGTAGAGAGTGTTCTTTACAGAGTCTGACAGTGCCATCTCAGGTGAAAGCTCCTTGTTCTTCAGAGATGTCTTTATCAGTCCCACCATTGAGTTGTAGCTCTTCTCGTCCTTGTTGATGTTTGTGAAGTAGAGATATGTCATCTGGAAGAGAGTCTCAAGGTCCTTAGGAGTTGATCTTCCGCTTACAGTCTCGTGCAGGTTCTGCATTGTGAGGTCAACGTTAACCTGTTTGCCTGCCAGTACCTTCTGCAGTTCAGTGCTGCTGAAGTTGCCCAGTCCGCTGTAGCCGATGGCCATGTCGAACATCTTGATGTTAGCGTAGTCTTCCTTGCCGAGCAGAGAAGCACCACCCTTAGATGTAGCGCTGAGGATAACCTCGTCGTCCTTATAGTCAGTCTTCTTCAGCAATACTCTTGCGCCGTTAGACAGAGTGAGCTCTTTGTAGCCGAACTTAGCGTTCTCTTTCTCGCTCTTGATGCTGCCTTTCTTGGGCAGAACGCTTATCAGCGGCTCGTTCTTAACGTTGTCAACCCATGCTGTGAGCTGCTCAGCGTGAACGCCGTCGATGGCCTTCTTGATAGATTCAGCTGTAGGATATTTAGCACCTTCCTTCTCTGTGTAGAATGCCACTACAACTGTGTTGGTGTCAGTCTCGCTTATCAGCTCCTTGGTGATCTCGTTGACAGCTTCAACAGGGATAACCGGAGAAATCTGCTGCATTATCTGATACTCGTCTTCGATTGAAGGCATAGGCTCGTTGCCGAGGAAGTTGTCGCGGTAGATGTCGCCGTAAATAGCGTTGTCGCGCTTGTTGCGGTTGGTGTAAACCTTCTCGAGTGAGCTCATATAGTCGGCCTTGGCGCGCTCAAACTCTGTGGCTGTGAAGCCGAACTTAACGGCACGCATAACCTCGCGTGTGGCTGTGCTGATGGCCTGCTCGCTCATGCCCGGTTTCGGCAGGATAACCAGGGTGAATGCCTTGGTTGTAGAAGCCAGGATGAAGTCGTCGTCGTAAGCGTAAGCCTGAACGAACGGACAGTCAGGATTCTGCTTTATTTCCTGCAGACGTGCGTTGAGCATCTGTGTTGAGAGGCTTACTGCATAGTTCTGAACGAGATATGCAAGGCTGCCTTTCAGGCTGTCTGGCACTTCGGGGTGCTTGTACATCAGCTGTATGATGTCAGTCTGCTGCTCTTTGTCCTTGTCTACGATGATAATAGCCTCGTTGTTGTCGGGCACAGGCTCGTTGACAACCTTCGGAGCGTTAGGATCAAGCTTGATGCCGCTGAACAGCTCCTTGATCTTAGCCTCAGTGCGGTCAACGTCGATGTCGCCGACTACGATGATTGCCTGGTTGTCGGGACGATACCACTTGTGGTAGTACTGACGGAGAACTTCAGGCTTGAAGTTGTTGATGATCTCCATCTTACCGATAGGCATGCGCTGTCCGTATTTGCTGCCCGGATAGATCTTCTCGAGGTTGCGGTCGAACATTCTTGTCTGTGCGTCAGTGCGCAGGCGCCACTCCTCGTTGATCACACCACGCTCCTTGTCGATCTCCTTGGGGTCGAGTGTAAGGCCGTTAGACCAGTCTTTCAGGATGAGAAGACAAGAGTCGAGAGCCTCAATGCGTGTAGAAGGAACGTTGCATATTCTGTATACGGTCTGGTCTACGCCTGTGTATGCGTTGAGGTCTGAACCGAACTCTACGCCGATAGAGCGCAGATATTCAATGAGGTTGTTGCCCTTAAAGTTGTCTGAGCCGTTGAAGGCCATGTGCTCAAGGAAGTGAGCCAGACCGCGCTGGTCGTCGTTCTCCTGGATAGAACCCACGCGCTGGGCAATGTAGAAGTTAACACGATTCTCCGGATAACCGTTGTTGCGGATGTAATAGGTCAGTCCGTTGGCCAGCTTGCCAGTCCTCACTGCCGGGTCAACCGGGATGGGAGGCATCTGCATGCCCTGAGCCATGATGCCCACTGTGCTTGCCAAGAACAGTGCGGCCGTGATGATTAGATGTTTTATTTTCATAAAAAAGAGTTTAAAATAGTTCAACAAAGATAGTTTTTTTATCTCTCGAATGTTGTTACTGGTTGTTATATTTAATAAATTTTATACGTTTTGTATGCAAAAATGTTACTTTCGTGTAAATACCATACTGTAAGCCGGTTTATGTTTCCTCCCGGTATTCCAGAATGTCTCCTGGCTGGCACCCCAGCTCGCGGCATATTGCTTCGAGCGTGGTGAAGCGTATGGCCTTGGCCTTGCCGGTCTTCAGGATCGACAGATTAGCCTGCGTAAGCTCCACTCTTTCGGCCAGCTCGCCTAGCGAAATCTTCCGCTTGGCCATCTCCACGTCGAGGTTTACTATTATTTTACCCATACTTGTTGCTTTAGAGTTGTTTACGTAGGTTATTATATCGTGAGTTCCTGTTCCTCTTTCATCTTCAGTCCGATGGAGAACGACTCTGCCATTACAAGAGAGAATAGTCCGAAGAGTATCGTGCCCGTGTACACGGCGTCTGAATATCCGATGGTGTAGCCCGTCAGGCTGAACGTCTGTGTGGCGGCATATACGTCGTTACAATATTTTATCGTTGCCAGCAGACCTATTATCACCATGCACCAGCCTATGCGTTTAAGGTATTTCGTGTTCTTCCGTGTGAAGATGTTGTTGCGGTTGATGTTCAGCACGAAGCGTATGAACGACACCAGCGTGATGATGCCTGCCACCATTATTGCTATGCCTATGATTACTGACAGAATGCTGCCTGCTGTGCCTGAAGAATCCTCTATCGGCAGGTTTATCTGTGTAGGCCATGCCCTATACGACTTATTCGTTGCGCTGTCGGTTATGGTTATTGCGTTGCGCCATGTGATTTCGTTCGGTATGAGCGAAACAACGCGATAGCCGTCAACGCTTTCAGTGTTTGTCTCTTGGATGTGCTTGGCCGACTTATATCCGCTGACCATGCCGCTGAACATAAGGTCGGTGGCCATCAATATGTCTACGATGATAACGGCGAAGATAAGCAGGCAGAATATGTTGAGCTTTGTTTTCATCTTGTTGCGTATTTTTCATAAAAAATGCCCGCCGCCCTGTTTTCTCGGCCGGCGGGCAGGCCTTTATTTATTTAGTTAGAGAGAGTCGTTGTTGCTGTCATTTCATGTCGGCCAGCAGGTTGGCGGTGTAGTCGCTTAGCAGTACGTAGTTGTCGTTAAGCTCATACATGTTGCTGCTCTTGTTCCATGTGTAGCAGTCAACTCCCGTGGCGTTTCCGCTGATGCTGCTGTATGTCATGCGCTGGCTCTGCACGTAGGCGCTGTCGCTGTTCTTCCATACTTTCATGTCGAGCACAGTGTTGCCGGCGTTGTAGGTGTAGTCCATGCAGAGGTAGTTTTCCCATTCATGCTTTTCGCTGTTCCATCTCATAACCTCTTTCTTTACAACGCGGTCGAGGTTGTCGTAGGTATATTGTTTGCGTGTCTTGGCTGTAAGATATTTGCCGTTGTTGTCGTAAGTTACAATAGCGCTTACTTTACCGTCCTGCATCTCTGCGTTGTATGCGAAGCGGTTGTCAGAGTTGGATGTTCCTGCGATGCTTGTGAACAAACTCATAATTGTTGCGGCGGTAATTGTAATCAGTTCCATAATGCTATATTTTTTATTTCGTTATTATTCTTGTTTATTTAATTCTTTATCTGTTTTGTCGTTAGACGTTCTTTGTTCTGAAAAACTACGTCGTGATATTGTCTTTTTAATATCCTGCGGGAAGCAGTGTTATCTAAATTCAATAATCATTTATCGTTTTTCGATATGCAAATGTATGAACTATATTTGAATGCTCCAAATATTTTCAATAAAAATTTATCGAAAAACGATAATTTAACACATTAAAACAATAAAACGCCGGCTTTTAACGGTCTTTTAACCCAAACAGACCTTTATTATTAGGGCAGATTGCTGCTTTTTATTGAGCGGATGAAGGCATAAATAAACAAGACAGATAGAACTTATATGCCGTATGATGATTCGGGGTAAGCATATAGTAATATGCTTTGACGAAAGCTGTTCATCGGGAAGGCCTGAATAAAAATATGGGCTTTACCAAGCCACAAAGGTATGGTAAAGCCCATTATCCCAGAAATAATAATTGTTATAAGCCTGCTTTTTCGTAGGGAATATACTTAAAGTATTCGTCAAATTGATCAGTACGCTTTATATAATAAGTTTCGCCACAGCCGTTTAGCTGGATTTGGTTTGGTGTAAACGAGATGAATGACCAGTAAATTCCGCCATCAGGACTAAATACGCAAGCGTTGGGATTAAACTTACTATTGTCAATATTCAAATCGTTTTCGGCGATATTATAATTGTCAGGTTCAATATATGATGTCATTTCTCCGGTATTATCGTTGCGCATCATACGAATGTTCTGAAAAAACAGTGTGCCATTATTGTTGTTGGCTGTTGCAGCAGCCCGAATATATATCATACGGCCATTGACCAAATAGACAAACATATGGCGGTTTGTATTGACCTCACACATAAAAACATCGCCATCTTTTCCAAACCTGGCGCCAAGTCTCCATTCCTGTAGACACTTACCGATGTCTAACTTGCTTTTGGCAATGGATTTTTCATAAGGCTTGCATGTCGTTATCTCCTCTACCTTAGACATGACTTTATCTCCAATACGAAGTGTCTTGACGGTTGTTCCGTTAACCGTCTTGACCTCGTCAGTGAGTGTAAGAGGCGTAGTGGTTTCAACGACAAATGCCGAATCTTTATAAGTGGTACAGTTATATATGTCTTGTGTAGGGATATTGAGAAATGCTCTCAGACCTGTTGGAGTTTTCTCAAAGAACATGCAAATACTGTCTGTTATAACTGCCTCAGCATCATTTGAAGCCCATACACCACGATATTTTGAAAAATCACTTGCATAAGATGTACTGTGGATTACGATAGCAAGTAAAAAAGTAAAAAGTAATTTTTTCATAATCAGTAAATATTAAGATGAAATAATTTATTTCAAGAGCTTACAGTCTGTATCGCCACTTTCTAATATATTCATTTGACGGATTGCTATTGTCATTCTTGTCCCACGCCTTTGTCGGCTCATTCTTCCACCTTATTATCCTTTGCAGCTATGTTTCTCGGATGATGGTTCAGGATTTCCTCGCGCAGAGTGTGCGTGTCTATGTGTGTATAAATCTCGGTTGTGCCTATGCTTTCGTGCCCCAGCATGCTCTGTATGGCGCGCAGGTCGGCTCCGCCTTCAAGCAGGGCGGTGGCAAAGCTGTGGCGCAGCGTGTGCGGACTTATGGTTTTCTGTATGCCGGCCTCGGCACCCAACCGCTTTATCATTATCAGTATCATGGTGCGCGTCAGGTGAGCTCCGCGGCGGTTCAGGAACACGTAGTCTTCCTCTCCCGGCTTTATGTTCATGTGGCTGCGGTCTATAAACCAGTATTTCAGCTGCTTTATGGCATTTTCAGATATAGGAACGAGCCGCTCCTTGCTGCCTTTGCCCATTATTCTTACGAACTGTTCGTCGAGATAAAGCGCAGACATCTTCAGGTTTACAAGTTCGCTGACGCGCAGTCCGCAGCTGAACAGCACCTCTATTATGGCCTTGTTGCGTTGTCCTTCCCATTTGCTCAGGTCTATGGCCTGCTCCAGTCTGTCCACTTCTTCCGTGGTGAGCACCTCGGGCAGATGGTCGCCGAGTTTTGGCGATTCAAGCAGTTCTGTAGGGTCGTCCTTGATGTATCCGTCAAGATACAGATATCTGTAGAATGCTCTCACGCCGCTTAGAATCCTGCATTGTGAGCGAGGTGATATTCCTATGTCGTGCAGTGAGGCGGCAAAGCATTGTATGTCGCTTAGTTTTGCCGCTTCCGGACTGATGCCGTTGTCCTTCAGGAATTTTAATAGCTTGTTGATGTCAAGGATGTATGCTTCGAGCGTATTGCCTGAATAATTACGCTGAAGTTTCATGTAGCGGATATATTTGTGTATAATGTTGTCTTGTTCTTTCTGAATCATCTTTGCTTTATTCTGTATGTTCCCGGCTTTAGCGTCATGGCCATGTCTGCACGGCAGGATTTATTCTACAATCGGTTCTTAGACAGCATATAGTTTTATCTGTCTTGCTTATCTGTGCTTTCAGCCGTTTTTTGTTTTCTGTTGTCGCCTTTTCGTCCGTCTGCCCATTGTCTGTCATGCTTGCGAAAGTCAGACGGAAATCAGCTCAATATAAGGCTGAAATACAGGCTGAACTCTAACGCCCGGTTTTAGCTTAAAAAAATCCGGGGACCGACATGCCCCGGATTTTTATTTCTCAGCCAAGTTGAGCGTGTGGTGCTGCCTTGGCCGTATTTTATTGAGTGTTATTTGATTACTCCGAGTTCCTTGCCTACCTTTATGAAGGCGTTGACAGCCTTGTCGAGATGCTCTCTCTCGTGTCCTGCCGACAGCTGTACGCGTATGCGGGCCTGGCCTTTAGGCACTACGGGATAGTAGAATCCTGTTACATAGATGCCTTCGTCCTGCATGCGGGCTGCAAAGTCCTGCGACAGTTTTGCGTCATACAGCATAACTGCGCATATAGCGCTCTGCGTAGGCTTGATGTCGAATCCGGCAGCGGTCATCTTGTCGCGGAAATATTCAACGTTCTCCATCAGCTTGGCGTGCAGGGCGTTGCTTTCCTTCAGCATCTTGAACATTTCGATGCTGGCTCCTACGATGGCTGGTGCCAGAGAGTTAGAGAACAGATATGGTCTTGAGCGCTGGCGCAGCATGTCGATAATTTCCTTTCGGCCTGTGGTGAATCCTCCCATTGCGCCGCCAAACGACTTGCCTAATGTTCCGGTGAATATGTCTATGCGTCCGTAAGCGTTGAACTTTTCAGCCACGCCGTGACCTGTCGGGCCTACAACGCCGGCAGAGTGCGACTCGTCTACCATTACCAGTGCGTCGTATTTCTCGGCAAGTTCGCATATCTTGTCCATCGGGGCAACGTTTCCGTCCATAGAGAACACGCCGTCCGTTGCTATTATGCGGTGGCGCTGTGCCTGTGCTTCCTGCAGGCATCTTTCAAGGTCGGCCATGTCGGCGTTGGCGTAGCGATATCTCTTAGCTTTGCAGAGACGGACGCCGTCTATTATTGATGCATGGTTGAGCGCGTCAGATATGATGGCGTCCTCTTCGGTGAACAAAGGCTCGAACAGACCTCCGTTGGCATCGAAGCATGCAGCATACAGGATGGTGTCTTCGGTCTTGAAATAATCGGAAATTGCGGCTTCAAGCTCTTTGTGCATGTCTTGTGTTCCGCAAATGAATCTTACTGACGACATTCCGTAGCCTCTTTCCTTCATGGCTTTCTCCGCAGCCTCGGCAAGGCGTGTGTTGTCAGAAAGTCCAAGATAGTTGTTGGCGCAAAAGTTGAGCACTTCCTGTCCGTCGCCAACTTTTATTCCGGCTCTCTGCGGAGTTGTTATTATACGCTCGTTCTTGTATAAGCCGGCGGCCTTTATGCCGTCCAGTTCCTTCGTGAGGAACTCTTTCATTTTTCCGTACATAATTCTTAGATTAAGTTTAACATCAATGTTTTCATTTTACAAAGTTCTTGTTTTTTTTTGAAATTAGAGTAAATAATCCGATAAATTTTGTTATAATATAATCTTTTCTTCATATCTTTGCATTATATGTATGCGCCGTTTCGTGTACGGCTGCTGCTTATTGCTGCCTCGGCATGCCGTCCATGTCTGTTGTCTTGGTGTGGCGGCGGTTCGGCAGGTTAACCTTAATTTGATGTTGTGCATGGCCATTTCCGGTGTGGCGTTGCCTTTAGGCAGCCGTTGTTGTGGCTGCCGGTGCGTGGTTGCCGTTGTTGTGGCGTGTCCATTGAAGATATTGTGCATGTATCAAGATTAATTGTAAATCTAATATTTATAGTATGAAAAATGTTTTAGTTATTGGCTCTACCGGTCAGATTGGATCGGAGTTGACAATGAAGTTACGTGGACTTTACAATGGTAATATCGTAGCAGGTTATATTCCCGGAGCTGAGCCTAAGGGCGAACTTCTGGAGTCGGGCCCGTCGGCGGTTGTTGATGTTACCAAGCCTGAACAGATAGGCGAGGTGGTGTCTGAATACAAGATTGATACAATATACAATCTTGCCGCAATCCTTTCTGCCGTTGCCGAGGCTAAGCCGCAGCTTGCATGGAAGATAGGCATGGGCGGACTTTTCAACGTGCTCGAGGTGGCGCGCGAGAAACAATGCGCCGTGTTCACTCCCAGTTCGATTGGCTCGTTTGGCGACAACACACCAAAGGACAAGACTCCGCAGGACACCGTGCGCGACCCTAAGACCATGTATGGCGTTACAAAGGTTTCGGGCGAGCTGCTCAGCAATTATTATAATGTGCGCTTCGGCGTTGACACACGCTCTGTGCGCTTCCCCGGACTTATATCTTACGTTACTCCTCCCGGAGGCGGCACAACCGACTATGCTGTTGACATCTATTATTCGGCCGTGAAGGGCGAGAAGTTTGAGTGCCCTATAGCTGCCGGCACATATATGGATATGATGTATATGCCCGACGGACTGCGTGCGGCAATAGAGATAATGGAGGCCGACCCGTCGAAACTGAAACACCGCAATTCGTTCAACATTGCATCTATGAGTTTTGAGCCGGAGATTATCTACAACAAGATAAAAGAATATATACCCGACTTCAAGATGGAGTATAAGGTCGACCCGCTGCGCCAGGCTATAGCCGAGTCTTGGCCTAATTCTCTTGACGACACATGTGCGCGTGAGGAGTGGGGATGGAAACCCGAGTATGACCTCGACGCCATGACACGCGACATGATCGAGAAGCTCAGAAAGCGTTTCGGCAAGTAAATTTTCTTAGGAAGACATATATTATTATAGAAAGGCGCTACAGGCATTTTGCGATATGCCTGTAGCGCCGTTTTTTTATTTATGATTCGTGCGTTTATATGATTTTTATTAATTTTGCATCATAAATAAATGATGTTGTTTATGGCGGCACGCATGCTGCCGCTTGACATATAAATCCGCGATATTATGAAGATAATGATTATTAACGGTCCTAACCTGAACCTGTTGGGACGCAGAGAGCCTGAGATTTACGGCAGTAACTCTTTTGAGGCTTATCTTGACGAACTGAGAAAAAAGATGGATAATGTAGAAATAGACTATTATCAGAGCAACATAGAAGGCGAACTTATCAACAAGATGCAGGAAGTGGGATTCACCTACGACGGCATAGTGCTCAACGCAGGAGCCTACACACACACGAGCATTGCCCTGCAGGACTGCATACGTTCGCTGAAAGCTCCTGTTGTTGAGGTTCACATCTCTAATGTACACAAGCGCGAGGAGTTTCGCCATAAGTCAATGATTTCGTGCGCCTGCCTTGGCGTAATCTGCGGCTTCGGTCTCGACTCCTACAGACTTGCAATAGAAGGAATAATATTTAATTCATAATTCACAATTCATAATTCATAATTGGGAGGAAAGGAGGAAAATTAAAAATTAAGAATTAAAAATTAAGAAAGCGTCCCAATTATGAATTATGAATTGTGAATTATGAATTAGAAAAGTGAATTGTGAATTATGAATTATGAATTAGAAAACGTGAATTATGAATTAGAAAACTACGTTTTGTCCCACATCGACCCTGAGGGCGACTATCTTTACAGACTGTGGCGTGCCACTAACGTTCACTTGTTGCGCGGACGCATGGCGAGCGGACACCTGCAGGGCAGACTGCTGAAGATGCTGGTGAGGATGATACGGCCGAAGAACATTCTTGAAGTGGGAACGTTCAGCGGATACAGTGCTATATGCATGGCGCAAGGACTGGAAGAGGGCGGAATGGTGTACACATACGAGATTAACGACGAGCAGGAAGACTTCACACGTCCGTGGATTGAAAACTCGCCCGTGGCCGACAAGATACGCTTTATCATTGGTGACGCAATAAAGGAGGCGCCCAAACTGGGCATTGAGTTCGACATGGCTTTCATCGACGGCGACAAGCGCACATATATCGAGTCTTACGAAATGGCGCTGTCCGTACTCCGTCCCGGCGGCTTCATCCTTGCCGACAACACGCTGTGGGACGGCCATGTGCTCGAAGTGCCCAAGAGCAGCGACCGCCAGACTGCCGGCATAGAACACTTCAACGACTACGTGATGAACGACACCCGCGTAGAAAAGGTCCTCTTGCCGTTGCGCGACGGACTGACGCTGATACGCAAGAATCCGTGATGAGGCTGTAACGTGTGAGAGAATGTGTTCTTGTCTTTCGTATAATTTGTATTAACTTTTACTTTGTTGTAATGATTAAAGAAAAACAGAATAGTTAGTCGCCATCAATTTACTGATGGCGACTTTATTATTTCTTTACATTACCACGTAATGATCTTGTCCACAATAGATTGTTGTTCGTTTGCCGTACGACGTAAATAGATACGTGTAGTTTCTATACTTTCGTGTCCCATCAAGTCTGCTAATAGAGAAATATCATTAAATTTTTCAAGGAAGTTTTTTGCATATCTATGTCTAAATGAATGTGGATAGACAATTTTGGGATTTAGTCCATATTTAATTGCAAAATTCTTTAATTGTTGTGCAATACCACGTGTCGTTATTCGTTCTCCAAACCGATTGAGGAAAAGATAACCACTATCTCTACTGTTTATTTTAAGCCATTCCCTCGCTTCATCTCTCAATTTCTTAGGGATAAATAGACGTCGTATTTTACCACCTTTAGTATAAATGTCATAAAAGCCAATATGTACATGTTCTACCTTCAATTGAATTAATTCACTAACTCTTGCACCTGTAGCTGCAAGAAAACGTACAACAAAGTACCATTCTAAATTATTTTCCTTTTTCAATTTATTTTTCAGAAAAATGTAGTCGGCATTGCTGATGACATTCTCTAAATATGTACGTTGCTGCACTTTTACTGATTTAAGACGTAAACGAGGTTTATGTAGATACTCAAGATACTTGTTCAACGCTTGAATTCGTAAATTTACGGTTTTGGGCTTAAACGTCTCTATAAGATACGTTTTGTAAAGTAACAGATTTTTCTTCGTCAATTCCTTATATTGGAAATTGAAATCATTTACAGCATAAATGTATGCTGCAACAGTGTTTCTTGCCATGTTTGAATGGATTAGATAATCTTTGAATTTTTCTACCATGATAATTTATTTTATTATGTTTATTGTGAAATATACATTATTAACGTCGTAGATTAGTTGTTTTAATTCCTATTATGAGAAGATTATTGCCACAGGGGAGGTAAAATGTATTGATGAGGAGATTCCATTTGAAATACCTAAGAGTTGGGAGTGGGCACGGTTCTCAACAATTGTAAATATGTCGCCGAATGTATTTGCAGAAGATGATGAAAATGCAGCTTTTATGCCTATGGCATTAATAAATGCAGGGTACGGTAGTGGATATTCCTATGAAACCAAGCAATGGAAATTAATCAAAAAAGGGTTTACAAAAATGGCTGTAGGTGATATTGCCTTTGCCAAAATTACGCCTTGTTTTCAAAATAGAAAATCATTTATTTTGGGAGATGTTCCAGGAAAAGTTGCTGCTGCAACAACGGAACTTAACGTACTTCGTATATATGGACAAACATTATCTGCTTGGTATGTCTTATATTTTCTAAAATCTGATTATTTTATTAAAGATGCGAAATATAAAGGAACTGCTGGACAACAAAGGGTTTTATCATCATATATTCAAAATAAACTTGTTCCTATACCTTCATATAATGAACAATTTAGAATTGTAGAAAAGATTCAAGGAGTATTGTCTATTGTGGATAAATATGAAAAATTGCAAAATGAATTAGATAAAATTAATGTTGTGACTTTTGATAAATTAAATAAATCAATTCTTCAAGAAGCTATTCAAGGTAAACTTGTTCCACAGATTACAGAGGAAGGTACAGCACAAGAATTGCTAGAACAAATAAAATTAGAAAAAGAAATACTTGTTAAAGAGGGCAAACTAAAAAAAAACGTCTTCAATCATTCCATCATTTACAAAGGTGACGATAACAAGTATTATGAGCAGGTAGGCAATGAGAACATTGATATAACAGAAGAAATACCTTTTGATTTACCTGAAAACTGGACTTGGGTTAGATTTGGTCAATACGTAAGAATGTCTATCGGAAAGACACCACCGCGAGGGGAAACCAAGTATTGGGCGAATGGTAAATATCCTTGGGTTTCTATTTCAGATATGTCTGATTATGGATTGGTTACAACGACAAAAGAATCTGTTTCAGAATATGCCAAAAGTTTATTTGGAGAAATATCTCCTGTCGGAACTTTAATAATGAGTTTTAAGTTAACGGTAGGCAGGAGTTCTCTTCTAAATACTTCGGCATATCATAATGAAGCAATTATATCCATATATCCTTTTGTAGATAAAAATTATCAAGCAAGGAATTTTCTGTTTCACATTTTGCCGATTATATCTAATCTTGGAGATACCAAAGATGCCATAAAAGGTAAAACACTAAATTCTAAGAGTTTGAACAATCTTTTATTGCCACTTCCGCCTCTTAATGAACAAGGGCGAATAGTGGCTATGATAGAATTATTATTTGATAAGTTGAAATAAATTATTTATTTGACAAGTTATACGTTGCTGTTCAGACAATGGCGGAATACCGATTGGTAGCTTGTAGAATAAATCCTTATTGAGGTGCGGAATTGCTGCACCTCTTTTTGAATTTCTCAATGCCTCTTTATAGAACAAGATGAAAGCCAAAATATAAGGCTTCCACATAACCGAAGAAAGCCATAGCTGTTTGAATGTGCTTCCCATATATCCATCTTGTGGAATAGAAAAAACTTCACCTGAATTTTCACCATCCACAAGAATGATATTATCTCCAGCATAGACAAATTTTCCTTTCTCTACAATGG
>ERZ779643.752-NODE-752-length-25285-cov-42.663099_pt1 | contig 25285 bp, 16 predicted proteins | sample MGYA00511564_ERZ779643 | MGnify/ENA primary metagenome ERZ779643 (study PRJEB29588, sample SAMEA2147114) | human gut metagenome | biome: human gut; feature: human-associated habitat; material: faeces | place: Denmark | collected 2008/2010 ... | reverse complement strand
TGGTGATTCCAGAGGCAGCCAACCGTGAGATTTCAGCCGAGGTTGTCATCAAGCGCATGCTTGAATCACTCTAAAGCAGGATATAAGAAAGAGATTGAGGGTGTGTCATAAGTTCATGACGCGCCCTCTTTTTCGCTCTACGAAAACATCATCCTATCCCCATTTCTCGGTATTTTCATCTTTTCATCCGATTTATATTCTTTTATCTCAGATATTATCCGTACCTTTGCTACCGAAAAAAGAAAAGAACAAGATGGACAAATACATAATACTATCACCGGAAGCCAAGGGTTCGTTCAACGACCGTTTGAACTTTCTGTATCTAAAACTAGGTAATCATCTCGATATAGAGAAGATGGAACATCGCACCTTGCAATATTGTAAGGTGTTTCTCAGCGATTCCCAGAACCAGATAAAAGAACTGCAGGAATCTCTTCTCTATCAAGAATTTCTCAAGGATACGAATCTTACTATCGTGGAACAGACTCCACTGAATGGCAGTAAGATAAGTCTTCTTGTAAAAACCACAGATGTTCATACCCCCATGCTGTTTCATAGTATCCGCCTCACCGAGGAGGAAGCGAAGGATAAGAATTCATACGAACAAACCCGTATGATTTTCGACAGATACCAGCAGGCTATCAGCAAGACTGGTATGACAATGGAGCGCAACCTCGTCCGCACCTGGATATATGTAGCCCATATTGACGTGAACTACCAAGGCGTAGTAGAAGCACGCAACGATGTCTTCGATGAAGAAGGTCTTACAGCAGATACCCACTACATAGCCAGCACAGGTATCGGAGGAGCAACTCCCGTTCGCCATGCCACTGTAGCCATCGACTTCCTGACCTATCCTGACATACAGGAATCAGACAAGAAGTATCTGCAGGCACTCGAACACCTGAATCCTACCCACGAATATGGAGTAGCCTTTGAGCGCGGAACCCGTCTTACCCTACCCAGCCAGCAGCAATACTTCATCTCCGGAACTGCCAGTATTGACAAGCACGGGCAGGTGGTATACGAAGGCGATGTAGTAAGACAGACCGGCAGACTCCTTGAAAACATAGGAGCCTTACTGAAGGATGGCGATGCCACTATGAACGACATCCAGTACTTTATCATCTATCTGCGCGACATGTCTGATTATCATACCGTAGAAATGCTGATGAATCAGTTCTATCCCCAGATACCGCATATCATCGTAGAGGCAAAAGTATGCAGACCAGGCTGGCTGATAGAGATGGAATGTATTGCAGAAAAGCAATAACAGCAATAAATGCAGAAATTTACTTTCAAAGAGTAAGTTTCTGCATTTTTTATGTGTCTTTCTAATATATTTTTGTTACCTTTGCAGAAATAAACTGAAAGACATGAATAAACAAAAAACAAACAAACCTAGCATAGGCATATACACATTATACGTGCTGGGAGCGATAGCATGTTTTGCATTCTTCCAATTCTGCTATCCCTATCACCTGTTCTATCAGGAGCAGAATCAGCTGTTCCTGATGTCGTGGGATCATGTAACTACCTACCTTGACAAACCGGGATGGCTGGCTTGTCTGGCAGGCGATTTCCTGACCCAATTCTACTATTTCCGTTATGCAGGTCCTATCATCCTTACCCTTTGTATCCTCCTGACAGGATACAACATCAGATGTGCTGTAGAAATGGCAGACATCAAGGGAAGATGGGTGGCACATTCCGTCGCCTTCATCGTGATGATTCTGCAGATTTGTTTCAGTTTCCATTACGACTACCGTCTGAGCAGCATCCTTGCCGTGGCAGGTGGAGCCAGCGTGTTCCGTGTCAGCACCTCGCTGCTCATCTCTACCCGAATGTTTATCAAGAAGATAGAAAGAGGGAACGAGCAGGGTCTCTTCCTCAATGGTTCAGGAATTGCCAACTGGGTATCCGTCATCAGCATCTTCGTCTCCGTATTCGTCTGCCATTGGTTCTTCGGATACGGTGTATGGGTATATGGCGCCTTGACATTTGCCGGCTGCATTGCCAATATCATGATGGCAGGCACCTACTATCGTCTTGCCGCCCTGATCATCCCATTTTTCCTCCTCATGCTCACCAAGCGACTCTACTATTGCGATTTCCAGACCATCTACACTTATCCTGGCATCGGCAAACTGATTGCCCCACAGATGGATCTGGAAAAGACACTGGCTGTAGACTGCGAATATTATTTCGGCAACTACAACAAGGTGATGCGCATCGTTGAGAAAGAAGAGAATCCGGACCAGTACATGAAGTTCTACTATAATCTCGTCATGGCACAGAACAAATGTCTTTCGGCCAACCTCCTCAAATTTCCCGACAACAACCTCGGCACCTTTGAGACCCTTGGTCCCAATACTCCAACACTCACCATCAAGACACTCAATGAGTTGTACTGGGTATTGGGCGACATGACCTTCTGCGAAAGAGCAGCCATGCTGGCAAATGTATGCTCTCCCAACAACCGCAACATCCGCATGATCAAGCGATTGGCAGAAGTCAATCTCGTCAAAGGCGACTACCAGGCAACCCGCAAATATCTGCGCATCCTGCAGAAGACATTCGTATGGCAAAGATGGGCCGACCGTGTTTTTGCATCCCTGGGCATTCATGCCCTGCCCGAAGAGAAAGCCCTCCTTCAGACCTATCTTGACAAGCGCCCGTTTGTCAACACCAAGGATACCCTTCGCCTCAGCGACAACAGCTATATCATCATGAAAGAGCTGGTGGAAAGCAATCCGGCAAACAATAACGCCATCAATTACATGCTATGCAGCGACCTTCTCCTGAAGGACATGGATACCTTCAAGCATGACTACGATGCTTACTATCTCAAGCAGAAGCATGTGCAATACGACGAATTGTATCAGGAAGCGCTCACGATATATCTGGCAGGAACCAAGGCACCACCAAGCGAATGGGCCAAGTATATCAAGCGACAGGATGTGCTGCAACAGTTCAGCCAGTATAATGAACAACGCGGCAACCCTGCCTTCAAAGATACCTACTGGTATTACTTTGACAAGGCAAAGACACCTAAGTTGAACAACAACTAAAGAGCCCGGAAAACTCTATCAGCATCAAAAACAAGAACAATGAAATACAGAAACATTCTATATAGCTCCCTGGCGGGTCTCCTCCTTTTCGCTTCATGTGCCCAGACACATGAGAACGCAGAGCAGGTTAGCCATCTGCCCAACATGTATCCCGACTATGCCGATGTAACCATTCCGGTAAACATCGCACCACTCAACTTCGAGATACGCGACAAGCATCTTACCAACATCGAGACCGTTCTCACCATTGAAGGAGCAGATGCCAATGATGCAGCCAACACATTGACAGCAACCAGCAACAGTCAGAATCTGAAGTTTGACATAAAAGAGTGGAAAGCCTTTCTCCAGAAGGCTGTAAACAAGAACATCAAGGTACAGATCTATTCCAAGAGCGATGAAGGAGACTGGACCGCATTCAAGCCTTTCACCTGGCAGGTTGTAGGCGACAGCATCGACTCATACCTCACCTACCGACTCATAGAGCCCGATTATGAGGTATGGAATAAAATCCAGATTAAGCAGCGCTGCATCGAGAACTGGGAGGAGAAGATACTCGCCGACCACAATCTGCAGGAGAACCGCTGCATGAACTGTCATGCCTTCGGCAATCAGAACCCGAACCTCAGCATGCTATATGTTAGAGGAGAAGGCGGTGGAGCTATCCTCAACCGCAATGGCAAGTTGCGCAAACTGAACCTGAAGAACGACAACATGATTTCGTCAAGTGTATATTACGGTTTCAGTCCATCGGGAAAATATGTAACATTCTCTACCAATCTCATCATTCCAGCCTTCCATGCCGATCCCGACAAACGTCTGGAAGTATATGATTCGAAGAGCGATGTCTATGTTGCCGACCTCGACAACAACACCATCATCTCATCGCCCCTGACGAGCGACAGCACGAAGCTGGAGACATTCCCGACCTTCTCGCCTAATGGTGCCTATATATATTATTGTGTAGCCGACCGGAAAGGGTTGAATACGAAGAACCTCAAGGGACTGAAATATTCCCTGGTACGCATTCCTTTCAATGAAGAAAACGGCAGATTTGGCGAAAAGGTAGATACCCTCTATTCTGCCCGTTCCGTTTGCCATCCTAAGATAAGTCCCGATGGCAGATACTGCCTCTTCACCGTAGCCGATTACGGCACCTTCCCTATCTGGCATCCAGAAGCAGATCTATGCATGCTAGACCTGCAGACGGGTAAGACAGACAGCCTCAGCATCGTGAACAGCAACAAGAGCGATACCTATCACAGCTGGTCGCATACCGGCAGATGGTTTGTCTTTGCCAGCAAGCGCGATGATGGTCTTTACGGCAAGCCTTACTTCTGCTACGTAGACAGCCAGGGCAAGGCTCACAAGCCTTTCGTATTGCCGCAGAAGGAACCAACCTTCTACGATGATTGTCTGAAGAGTTTCAACGTACCGGAGTTGAGCAGCGGCCCCGTTCCATTCGATGCCATCGATGTAGAGAATGTGATGAAGCAAGAAGCAGAACAGTTCAAATAAAAAACAAAAACGCTCCTGTTACCATATTGCAACAGGAGCGTTTTTTATAAACATACATTTGAATTCTTCACTCTTCGTTCTTCACTCTTCACTTACTTAACCTTCGTCGGAATTCTCTTGTCACTCATGATTTCATTTCCTGCCGCACGGGCATCCAGTTCTACAGGCTTGGATGTGAAATCTGGGGTATTATAGGAATCCAGCAACTCATCGTAGTACTTCTTCGGATTGCGCTGAGGCAAAAGGAACGGCTTGCTTACATTGCCCTTATCATCGATGCAGGCGAGATAAAGACGGGTATAGAGGCCGTCACCACGGCGGGATGTAAAGACAAACCAATGGGAATCCCTACTCCAGTTGTGCCAGCTATCTGTATTCCTGCTATTGGCAGCCGTCATTGGTCGCGCCTGTTCCGTCTTCAAATCCAGCAACCAGTTATCCGCTTCCTTATGCCAGATAGGGAAACAGCCATAGTCACTCATCGTAAACATGATGTACCTGCCATCATACGAAGGACGAGGATGGGTGGCACTCTTGCCCAGTTCACGGGCATTGAAGATGGTATCCACCTTGTTGCCAAACTTACCCGTAGCCGCATCAAAACCAATCTTGCAGATATTATACTTGATATCCTTGTAACCGCTTGGGATAGGCTCTGCTGTAGAAGAGCAGAAATAGAGCGTCTTGCCATCAGGCGAGAATACCGGATAAGTCTCGTAATGGTCTTTCGTCATCAGGAGAGTATCCAATATCAGTTCATGGGTTGCTGGCTCATAGACAAAGACATCCGATGCCTGGTCGAAAACTTCGATGCGTTCATCCTTTACGGCATGGAAACTCTGATGAGTGGTATTGGTACTGTAGGCGCAATACTTGCCCGACGGATGCCAGTAAGGATAAACCATCGAACCCTTCAGGGAATCATTCTTCGCCTTCAGCCACTCCCGCTTGCCGTTCTGAGAAACCAAGGTAGCACCATGGTCACCACGCACATGGAAGGTAAACTGGTCTGGATTGGTTCTATTTGCCGTATGACAATTGAGACAGGCACCCGGTGCTGCCGTATTCTCAAGGATTGCCGTTTCCTCAAAGTTACTCAAGTTGCGCTGATAGATGCCCAACTTGCCATACACCTCATAACCAGGGGCAATACGACGATAAGTCAAGCCCCAATCCTTTAACTCGTAGGGGCTTACATAGATATTGAAGTCCTTGTACTTCAATTTTTCGCCATTCTTCTCTACAAACACAGAAACTATGAGTTTTTCACCCTTGTTCTTTTTCAAGAAATCATGCCATTCATCTACCTCAAACTCCGCATACTTCTTGTCGTAAGAATATAGCCCCTCTATGGTTTTCGGACCTTGCACACATACATACATATCCTCAATATCCTCGTCCGCCATGTTAAAATCGAGCGGTGCGATATTGGCAGGAACTGTAACCCCAACATAATCGGGGAATATCTTAGGGAATTGATTGATTTCCTTGGCATCTCTCCACGCCGGAGGGTAACAACATGCACTAAGCGAAGCCATCACCACTCCAACCAACAGAGAGCACAATAAAGATTTTATCGTTTTCATATCATTCCAGTATTATCATTCTACATTCTAATAAACCTCTTTCATTCCCTCCTTCTTTCCGGCAGCCTCATCAGCCCCCTGCACCACCATATAGTACCAGGCATTGGATACATACGGCTGCTGACTGAGTTGAGGATCCTTCGGGTTGCGAAGATAGATTTGAATGAAATTGAGCGTATTGTTCACATTCTGCGTATCCACACTATATGGTATGGTGCGAGGATCGTTATGCGTCTTCATCCATTGCTCTATCAATATTTCCTGGAAGGAACGAGGGATATGGTCATAGCCTACGAATCTACCCAATGGATAATACTGCATGAACTTATTGAAATCACGCTGCAAAAGTACATAACACATCAGATATTCGTAAGCCATCTTATTGCTCTTATCATTTAGGAAGAGCAAGCCCAGCATCTGGTCCATCTCCCGGTCGCTAAAAAGGAAGTCCTGCTTCTTTTCGCGATACTTTCGCAACTTGCCATAGATAGGATGACGGTTGATAGCCTTCTCATTGCCCAGTAACGCCATCGTCTGGTTCGCCCAGTTGCTATAGAAGATTGTCTTCTGCAACCTGCGGAGCAACTTGGCAGCCACCTCGTAATTACCATTGATGATTTCGCACTCAGCGATACGTCGGGTCAAACGGGCACTCTTGCGGAAATTCGGTATCGCCTCCTGCGCCTCGAACATATAACGTTCGGCATCATTCACCATACCCAAACGATAAAAGACCTCAGAGGTAGATACAGGCGAAGTCATGTCTCGGGAAAAAGCAGGGAACAAACCCTCTGCTCCATTCTGATAGAATTCGAAGAGTCGGTCGGGAAGTTGTCCTGTCTGGCTCAAGGCAAGATTCACACTAGAAACACCCAACGGACTTGTTGCAGGTTTCTTTTCTGCGTGCTCAATAATCTTATTCCACTGTTCTGTACGTATCCAGAAATCATAGTCTATCATCTCGTAAGTCAACTCATCAAATGAAGTTCTGATACCACAAACAGAGGCAAACAGTACAATAACATACGCTACCGCCATTACCCATTTAGACTTCTGCCACTTCTGCAATGCCGAACTATGCGGATGTACCATACCGAGGAAAGGTATAAAAGCCGCCAATGCCATAACAATATAAATCAGCAGGAATGTAACACCAGGATAACGGTAATAGTTAAGCCCCAAGAATAAGCGGGAAACCGGATATTGCAATGTCTGCGTAGAGAGCAATATCCAGGCGATAGTAAGAATCAGAATGCAGACAGAATAGCCTATTCCGGAAAGAACATTTCCCTTCTGAAGCGCATTCTTCAACGTATCGCCTATCATCAGGACTACATAAACGAATACTACCGGTCCCAGGAACCAATAAACCAATGCCGTGCTAACCAGTTCGAACACCACCTTTACCAACCGGTTGTGGAATCGGTTATGAATCCATCCTATTACCAAGGCTCCGAAAAGTGCAACGACAAAAGAGAGCAACACATTCTGGTCGCCCATGGCACACCATAATACAATACTAGGTACAAAGCTCAACAGATATCCCGGGAAAACGGCTTTCATTCCATATTGCTTCATTAGTCCCCACGAGATAGCCTGTATGCTCATCAAGAGCAGGGCGATGATGGTACCGCCCAAGACAGGCATATAATAAAACTGTACCAAAAACTCACTGATATAGTCAGCCAATCCTCCCGGCAGCACAATGCGCTCCAGGAAATAGTTGGTATCAAAGAGAAACATCTGATACTGTTCCTGAAAGCACAAGCCACTCATGTAAGGAACAGACCAGAATATCACTACCGCCACACCGAAGAGCAGCGACAACAGCGGTTTCCAAGATTTAGTGATCAAATTATTCATTTTTATCAGGTATTAATTTTAAATTCCATTTTCATTTCTCCTTTCACAGACGCGCTAAACTTCTATGATTCAAGATGTTTCGTGTGAAGGGAGATTTCATTGCCTTTATTGTCTTTTGCAAGGAAATAGATAGGAGCATTGCTTGCGCCCTTCTTTACGAGAAGCCCTTTCTCCGTAAAATGCTTCAACCATTTCAAGGCTGTCTGCTGGCGCAAGGAAAAATGGAATTCCATGTCACGTCGGCAAATATATTCATTCTCTTTCAGGAAATTTACCATCTTGTTCCACAACTGTTCTTCGGTATATTGCCGTGACCTTGTTGTGAATTTGGAACGTTCAAACTTGACATGCCGTGAAACCTCATTCAGCAGTTCGGCAGTAGGCTTGAAGTTTATATTACGCAGACGGATGTCATTACCTGTCACCTTTTCCATCGTCTTGCCTTCCGGCAACTCTGTTGTAACAGACAGGGAGAGATAGCCCACTTGCGGAAGATAGAAGCGGGCACCTTGCGACAGTTCGGTCACGATCAACCCATGCAGCGCAGTCATCACAGCCTGCACATCAGCTCTGGTAAGCGAACAGACCTGCTCTATATGCCCTTCTATCTGCTTACTGGTCATCGGTTCATGGTCTCGCAACCGGACAAATTTCTGTTCTCCACCTTCGCCCTTCGAGTTATGGATGGAATGGATTTCATACTTTATTGCCATAGCTTAGTATTGTTAGTTGTTCATACAAGTACGTTATAACCAGTTAAGTACGTAAGCCATACGCTTCAAGTCCTAGAACTGTGCGACGTGCATCGAACGGTGCACGAGCTCACCTCGAACGCAGCACGCTCTTACTTCGTCCGATGCATGCGCTTACACCGTTCGGTGTGAGTCATGGAGTTGGGGAAGTATAAGCTTCTGGTTGTACAAGTAACCCCGTATAAATGTACTTGTTTTACTGCATACAAAAGTACAATAAAAACTCGTAAACACCAAATCTTTTCAGCAATAATACAAGAAAGTACGGAAGAAAAGCAAAAAAGGTCAATTTCTGTTTACTAAAAGGTATGAAAAAGCCCCGACTGTAATCACTACAGCCGAAGCCTAACCTAATCGTTATACTTACTTGTTTTTATCTAACTGCTTCAACAAGAAATCCTCCAATGTTTTCTTGTCGGGCAAATGAAGCATATAAGTGGAAACAAACAATTGGTTATCCATACCAGCCAAGGCATACTCCACCATTTTCTTACCCTTTCTCGTACAGAGCAAAATACCAATTGGAGGATTGTCCCCAGGCTGCATCTCATTTTCTCGATAATAAGAAACATAAGCATTCAGCTGCCCGAGGTTCTCATGCGAGAACTCCGAATCTTTCAATTCCAGAATGACGCTACAGTGAAGATACCGGTTATAAAACACCAAGTCTGGATAATAATACTCGTCATCTATCACTATACGTTTTTGACGAGACTCAAAACAGAAGCCTTTACCTAGCTCCAAGATAAATTCTTGCAAATGAGTAATCAAAGCATCCTCTATATCCTGTTCTGTAACGACCTCTTGAGCCCTCAATCCCAAGAATTCAAACGTAAAAGGCTCTCGAATCTGCAATTCATTAGAATCATGCCCTTTCATACCAGGAAGAGACAACATCTTTTCAGGATTACTGCTAATGCCCGCACGAACATAGAGATTGGTACTTATCTGGCGACGTAACTCACGAACAGACCATGTACATTTGATACACTCCTGCTCATAGAAGTAACGAGCAAGAGAATCATCAACAGCCATTATCTCCACAATATGAGAGAAAGACAACTTAGCAATTATCAATTTACCCGAAGTTTTCAATTGGTCTAACACTGTCGGACTTTTTTCCTTTTCAAGTTTTGTGCTCAAAAAGTCCGACAGTGTCGGACTTTTTGGAATACCCTCGCAATTAGATAATGGAACATTCAAAAAGACAAAATTATCCACCATCTGTGGATAAAGCAGATAAAAGTTACGAGCATTTTTAAACAGTGTAACATTTAATCCCTTTCGATTTACCCGTTCCTCCAATTTCTTTAGAAGTTGCGAACCATACTCAGCACGATCTTTTCCGTGCTGTTCAAACTCCACGATATAGTAGCCGATGAGCTAATTGCGCATCGTCTGCATACGATTGATTCTATTTAAGCGTACTTGAGATTTTTCATACATTACATAAAAAAATCGAAAGAAGAGCGTGTATTTCAAGAAAAAAGCGTATCTTTGCACTCGATATTATTCATACATTACATTAAAAAATCGAATATGGAAATAAAGCGCGACATACATCTCAATCGAATTATTGCCCGAAAAGGCAATGGAATGATAAAAGTCATCACCGGAATACGCCGATGCGGAAAGTCATATTTATTGTTTACCTTATTCACAAATTATCTCAAAAGCCAAGGAGTAGATGAGCAGCATATTATCAAGGTAGACCTGGAAGACCGCCGAAATGCATTCCTAAGAAATCCTGATGCGCTCCTCAAACATATAGACTCTAAGTTTGTAGATAGCCAAATGCACTATATACTGTTAGACGAAGTACAGCTAGTGCCAGAATTCGAGGATGTCTTAAATAGCTATCTCAAAATCACCAACGCAGACGTATATGTTACAGGAAGTAATGCAAAATTCCTCTCTAAAGATGTAATAACACAATTTAGAGGCAGAGGAGATGAAATCAAGATTACACCTCTCAGTTTCCAAGAGTTTACATCAGTAAAAGAAGGAAACCGAGAAGACCTTCTGAACGAATACCTAACATATGGTGGGCTGCCACAAGTAGTTACGATGAACGAAACCAACAGAAAGGTAGAGTACCTCAAGAATCTGTTTACCCACACATATCTACGTGATATCAAAGAAAGATATACTATTTTAAAAGACGACGACTTGGAAGAACTCATTACGCTTGTGGCCTCCAACATTGGCAGTTTAACAAACCCTGCGAAACTGGCCAATAGTTTTAAGTCTATCAAGCAGAGCAACTTAAGCCAAGATACCATCAAAAGTTATCTTGATTTGTTGCAAGATGCGTTTCTGATAGAGAAATCTGTAAGATATGACATCAAAGGCAAAAAGTATATTAGCACACCCTCCAAATATTATTTCTCAGACTTAGGACTGCGAAATGCACGGCTCAATTTTCGACAAACAGAATTTACGCACCTATTGGAGAACGCCATCTACAATGAGTTAAGACTCAGAGGTCTATCTGTAGATGTTGGTCAAGTTCCAATCAGCAAGACAGATGCAGATGGCAAACGCAAGCAATCTATGCTCGAAGTAGATTTCGTATGCAACCAAGGATTCAAGAGGTACTATATTCAAGTTGCATATGCTTTGCCCACCCAAGACAAAATAGACCAAGAAATGAACTCTCTTCTGAAAATTAAAGATGGATTTACTAAATATGTCATTGTTGGAACTCCAACACCAACATATCAAAATGACGACGGAATCATTATTATGAACGTCTATGATTTCTTGATGAATTCAAATAGTCTCAATATATTATAATTGCTGTGACAGAGCAAAGAAAAGCCCCGACTGTAGAACGACAGCCGAGGCTTTACCTTATAGTTGTTCACCAAGTTGCTTTAGCAGAAAGTCTTCAAGAGTTTTCTTATCTGGCAATTGAAGCATGTAGGTAGAGACGAAGAGCTGGTTATCCATACCAGCCAAGGCATACTCCACCATTTTCTTACCCTTTCTCGTACAGAGCAAAATACCAATTGGAGGATTGTCCCCAGGCTGCATCTCATTTTCTCGATAATAAGAAACATAAGCATTCAGCTGCCCGAGGTTCTCATGCGAGAACTCCGAATCTTTCAATTCCAGAATGACGCTACAGTGAAGATACCGGTTATAAAACACCAAGTCTGGATAATAATACTCGTCATCTATCACTATACGTTTTTGACGAGACTCAAAACAGAAGCCTTTACCTAGCTCCAAGATAAATTCTTGCAAATGAGTAATCAAAGCATCCTCTATATCCTGCTCTGTAACGACCTCTTTAGCCTTCAGCCCCAAGAACTCGAATGTGAAAGGCTCACGAATCTGCAGTTCATTAGAATCATGCCCTTTCATACTTGGGAGAGACAACATCTTTTCGGGATTAGTACTAATACCAGCTCGAACATAGAGATTGGTACTTATCTGTCGACGCAACTCACGAACAGACCAAGTACACTTGATGCACTCCTGTTCGTAGAAGTAACGAGCAAGGGGATCGTCTATCGCCATAATCTCACGTATATGACTATAGGATAGCCTTGAAATCAAAATAGCTCCCGGGGTCATAAAATTATGAGACGCTGTCGCAATTTTTCTAGCTATAAACTTGATTCCCTCAGATTTATGCGACGCTGTCGCACAAATTCCTTTATCCTTAATAAAATTCATAGGAACTAGATTATCTGCCATCTGAGGATAAAGATTATAAAACTTTCGTGCCCATTGGAACAAAGTCACATTTAGACCTTTACGTTCCACCTTTTCCTCCAACTTCTTAAGAAGACGCGAACCATACTCAGCACGGTCTTTACCATGCTGTTCAAACTCCACGATATAATAGCCAATGAGCCAATTGCGCATCGTTTGCATACGATTGATAGCTTTGACCGCACAAGTTTGTGCAGCATCGTGAGTACTTTGAATCACATGAGTTAACTCTATGAAAGAGTGCTCCCCATGTTTCCAATCATCAACTGGAATTTCCAGTCCATCATGATTATAAATAACAGTATCTTTTGCCATAGCAGCCAATATTTAAATAATTTGGCAAAGTTACGACTAATTATCGTAACCGCCAAACATTTACGCAACTATTTAGCTATCAAGCAAGAAAAAGCCCCTACTGTAATCACTACAGCCGAGGCCTAACCTTATTTATATTATAATCACAACGATTATCTATTTATCTTCTTTATCCTTGGGAAACATTTTGTCCAAAAAATCATAAAGAACACCTTCTTTTAAGCCTTCTGCCATATGGCGACTTCGTTGCTTAAATGCATTATAGTTACCACTAATAACAGTTTTAATGCCAGCCTTCAAAGAATCATCATTTGCTGTCTGTTGCAACTGCATCATTAACGGTCTATTCTTGGCATGGTATTCCTCACTTAAACTTTTCCATACTTGCAAGGAATCATTTTGAGGCGTACCACCAGTGGCACTAACCTCACCAATAGTAGCATGTACTGTTCCTGATTCTGTAATAACCAACAAATCTTGATAGCCATAACGGGCACGAAGCTCGATACGAAGTATAGCCATCATCAAGGAGTCTATGGAAAATTCAAACTTGCCATTCTCAATGACAGCAGAATCAACATGTGCTCTGTCTTGAGGTCCATTCAATGGAACTAGGAATATTTTCTTTCCATTCAATGCACCTGAAGCAGTTCCTTCAATTTTACAATTAGACTGTACCACGCTACGCTGGCATCCCATAACACAGAAAGCAGACAATAAGCATACACAAGCAACTATTACAAACTTTTTCATTAACTTAGAATTAAAACTCTCAAGAGATACAAACCTTCTCAAGAAAAATCTTATAAGAAATCAATTAAAGAAGGGAATCCTAACCTAACGCAGAAGTTAGGACTCCCTTTATTTTACTTAACTGCAAGAAGTTTTATTACTTGGCTACTTTCTTAAAGCGCCAGTACGTACCTTCCATCCAGTTTGCCGCATCATCATCACCATTCTTTGTTCCCTTAGGATAGTTAGGATAACAAAGAACCAAATGGTTATCATCAAAGTAAACGACATCATACTCGTTAACGGTAGTACCAGCATTAATACGAACTGGGAACAACAAACCATCTCCTGTAACAGAAAGATGTCCCCAAGTCTTATTATCCCAGCCACCAATCTCAGCAGTATTCTTACTACTAAACTCAAATGTTCCTTGACCACCAGAGCTCTTGGTAAATGTTCCATCCTTCTTAAATGTCATAGTGGCATTTTCATTATCTGCAAAACCATAACCATATTTGGTGATCTGCTCATCCAAGCCATTGTCTACAACCCACCAAGTGTTGCCTGTCAAAGAACTCAAACCGCCTGACGCAAAGCCATCATAGCCACAGTTACCCCATTGACCATTCTCTAAATCCCAAGTCCAAGTAGAGCTATCATAGTCGGTCAAAGCACCAGCCAAGTCCTCAGCACTTGCAAACTGCCAGAAAGTACCTTCCGACCAACCAGCTTCGTCCCATTTTCCTCCATCAGGATAAGTAAGAACTAAACGTGTAGGAGACATATATGCAATTTCAAAGTCAGTTGGCATATTACCATTAGAATTGATTTCATAAGGGAACAAAATTGTGCCCTTATCAGTATGCAATGTACCACACTTTTTAGCACTAATCTCATAATTTGGATCATAATCCTGAACGCTAAACTTACCCTTGCGGATTTCCTTTCCGTCAGCGTCATAGCAGGTAATATAACCATCTTCTGAGAATACCATAGTGGCATCCATACTTTCATCTCCATGAGCCTTGCCATCATTGGTATGCTTTAGCTGTTTCATGAATTCCTCATCACTGGTTACACCCCACCATTTACCAGAACCATTTAAGGCTAAGTCTTTACCACTGCCAGAGCCATTGTCACCTAAATTACCCCAAACTTGTCCATCTGGAGCATTAGTATTCCACTTCCAAACCTTCTTGCCTGCATTACTACACAGAGGCAGCAATTCTGGAGCAAGTTCTGTTGGAACTGCTACTGTAAGAGTTTTCTTAGCATCAACATTTTGTCCATCGCTGTTTACTACACGAACAATAACAGTCTGTTCTGGGCTTGAGCCACGTGAAGGTGATAGCATAAATGACCCCGAAGTCTTGCCATAGGACAAAAGACTCTCACCGCCATTAGCATCTACACCAATAATAGAAACAACCTGTGCAGGGCTTGTTTTATAAACAATCCAGTTACCATCAGTCTGTGGTGTCACACTATCCGTCTTGGAATATTGTGTAAAAGAGATAGCATCAGCCAAAGCATCGGCAGATGGATTGAGTGCATCAAAATCCTTTTCAGACTGAACAGGATCGCAAGATGCCAACAAGCCAAGAGCAGCCACCAAACATATAATCGATTTTTTCATATCTGTCAAATTTTAAGAATTAATAAACAGGAGTACCACTCATGTTAGCATCTGAAACAGTAGAGCCCCAGCCCTTGTTCTGCTTCAAGACAGCCTCATCACCTACCAACTCTATCTGAGTCAAAGGAATTGCCAAGAAACCATCTGTCTCTGCATAACGCTTTGCCCATGAAGAAGAAGCATGATGCATAGTAGTCCAAGTACCAGTATAATTTACACGTGTACCATCCTGACGCTGGAGAGCAACAGCAGCCTCACATGACTCACCACCATCCTTACCAGACCAACGGCGCAAGTCGTTAAAGCGAAGACCTTCCATAGCCAACTCAAAACGGCGTTCGTTCTTGATATTCTGCCAAGAATAAGACTCATCAGGCAAACCTACACGCTGACGTACCTTATTCAAGTAAGTAGCATCACCAGTCAACTCAGCATGCATCAAGTAAACATCTGCTAAACGTACCAACACAATGTCTGCAAAGTGATCACCCTGGAAAGAGCTACCATTAGTATTTGTCTTACCAGCTGCTTCACGAGCTACACCCCACCATGTATAAGGGCCAGTACCTGTATCCCCGAAATTAGACTGCTTAGTTGTAACAGGAATCAACTTCTTATTATACAAGCCAGCATCCTCTGTACAAGATGTTGTAAAAGCAAACTTCTCCAATTCATTCTGTGCATCAAGAACAGAAGCAGTCTTACGTGGGTCGCCATCACTCCAGTCATCCCAAAGATTGGCATTTACAGTACCCTGTCCCCAACCTTGTCCAAATGGGAAAGTCTCAATACCACCATTTTTGTTACCATCATTATCCTCATCACAACGAAGACCGCAATAGAGAGATGACATATTGGTGTAACCCATACCGATACTACCATTCCATGTAGCCATGTTACCAAACTGTACCTGGAAGATTTCCTCATCATTACCATTACCAGCCCAAGCCAATGGCTTACCATCAATACCATTCTTTGCCTTACCATCAGTAGAGGTAAATGCATAATCATTAACGGTATATTCATTGGTATACTGCCAAAGGTTACGATAGTCGCCAATCAACTTATAGCCACCATTGTCAATAACATCCTTCAAGCCAGCAACAACCTGGTCCTTAGTCAAAGCTCCAGAAACACCTTCCTGCTCAGGAAGTTCTACGGCAGCAAGATTAGCAGTTGCCAACTCACCAGCCTTCTTATAGAAGCCCTGATAGAACATATAAGCACGAGCAAGCATAGCCTCAGCTGCATACTTAGTAGCATGACCATCACCCTGCGTCTTCTGATTCATCAAATTAGCAGCAGAAACAAAATCTGCCAAGATATGTGGATAGATTACATCTTCAGCACTCTGCTGAGGGCATGGATCAGGTACACTTGTTCCCCAATAAGCAGGAATATCGCCCCAGAACTGAGTTCCCCAAAGATAATAGAGACCACGAAGGAAGTAAGCCTCACCAAGAAGCTGATTACGAGCGCTTTCCTGACCAGTCCAATCCATATTATCCACAGAATAGATAATCGTGTTGGTACGGCTGATACCTACATAAGTAGCCTTCCATGCAGCGTCAAACAAAGTAGACTTATTGCTCATCAAATGACCAACGGCATGGCACTCAACGTCACCAGTACCACCACCACCATTACAATCATCAGACATAAGATTGTAAACCAGGAATGGGGTCTGAAGAGGGTCATTGCAGAACTGATTCATTACAGAATAAGCAGCAGACAACTCCTTATCCATATCGGTTGTAGCAGCAGGGAAATTGCTGGTATCTGCCTTTGTATAGTTGTTGGAGTCGAGCGCATCCTCGCATGAAGTAAACGCCATCGCTGCCACTGCGGCTGCCATAAATATATATTTTTTCATTGTCGTTCCGTTTTTAGAATTTAATGTTTACACCTACAAGATAAGTACGGCTTGTTGGATAAAGACCTACGTCTACACCACGTGCCCAACTATCCTTACCACCAGAAGAACCAACTTCAGGATCTACACCCGTATAACCTGTAAAGGTATAAAGGTTCTGAGCCTGGAAATAGAGACGCAACTGCTGGAATGGAGAAGACTTCCATAACTTATTAAAGTCGTAACCAACAGTAATATTCTGAATTCTAAAGAAGTCTGCATCCTGCATATAGCGAGAAGATACCCACTGATTGTTCTCACCACCTACAGTAAGGCGAGGCTGTGAATTGCTAGTGCCCTCACCATGCCAACGATCAAAAACATCCTGAGTATAGTTCTGATACTGATTAGCAAGAAGAGCAGTACGATAGCACTGCATAACCTGCATACCAAACTGACCAGAACCTGTTACACTAAAGTCAAGGCCCTTGTAGTCGAAACCGAGGGATACACCGAGCGTACAATCTGGGTTTGGATTACCGATATCATGACGATCCTTATCATAGTTGATAACACCATCACCATCAAAATCATCCCAAATCATATCGCCAGGCTGAGCATTGCCGAACACAGCCTTACCTGCTGCACGAGCTGCATCAATCTGAGCTTGATTCTGCCAAATACCAGAATAAGACATACCATAGAAATATGCAATAGGATGACCTACCTCTACACGGCTGATATAATCAGAGTTCTGGAACAAAGCAGATGTCTGACCATTGATAACACCCTGCTGGTTTGCGATACGAGTAACCTTATTCTTATTAGTAGCGAAGTTTACATTAGCGTGGTAGTTGAAGTCCTTACCTATCTTATCGTTCCAAGAAAGTGCAAGTTCAAAACCCTTGTTCTCGATATCACCACCATTGATATAAGGAGCACCAGTTCCCTGGATAGCCAAGATAGGAGCTACGATCAACCAATCCTTTGTCTTCTTGTTATACCAATCGAAGTTAACGCCCAAACGCTGATCCAAGAAACGAGCGTCAAGACCAATGTTCAATTGTTCTGACGTTTCCCAAGTAACATCCTCGTTAGGGATTATATCAGCATAAGCACCTGGAGAATATGTACCATTTACAGTATGGTCAATGCTGCTACCAAACTTATAACCATAATCTGCATAATCTGTAGGAGAATATGCGATTGTAGCCAAGTACTGGAAGTTGCTAATCTGGCAGTTACCATTCTGACCCCAAGAAGCACGAATCTTCAAATAATCCAACCAGCTCTTGGTATTTTTCATAAAGTTTTCAGAAGAAACTACCCAACCTCCAGACACAGATGGAAACCAGCCCCAACGATGACCTCTCTTGAAGTTAGAAGAACCATCGGCACGGAGCGTAAATGTAGCCATATACTTCTCATCATAGTTCCAGTTCATACGACCGAAGAAAGATGCCAAAGAGCTATCTCCCCAAGGAGTACCAGAGAAACCAGTAATGTTATCAGCGGTAAAGTTGCTTGGCCAAGCATAAGCAAAGCCCTTGTTAAGCAATGTGCTTTGTGAACCTTCACCTGCAGAAGTAGTAATACTCAAGCTCTGTCCCCATTCAGTACGCTCAAAGCTTTGACCAATCATCACATCGATGTTATTCTTAGCCAACTCAGGCAATTTATATGTCAAAGTATTCTCAAATGAAATGCTACTACCATCGCTTGAGCTCTGGTTTACAGTATAGTTTGCCTTCGCATTGGTACTACTCTCCGAATAAGGATAAGAAGCATTGCGAGAGGTATTAGAGCTATAGCCTGTATTGAACTGTCCACGATAGCGCAAGTTCTTAATAGGCTCAATAATCCAATAGAATGTTGCACCTACGCCAAAGTTGCGGGTCTTATTGATTGAGCTATACTCACCATTGTACAAACCAGCCAATGGGTTGGTATAAATCATAGAAGAGTAACCTGCACCATTCTTGGTATAACTTGCCAAGTTACCATCTGCATCATAAGGCTTAACCAATGGAGAAGCGATATAAGCATTCTGCATGATGTTCCAATAGCCATTACCCTCAGCAAGGTCATGGCTCTTGTTGTACCAATAAGAGATGTTCTCACCAATAGTGATAATGTCACGATTCTTACCCTTCAAGAGGATGTGCTCTGAATTGATACGACCGCCATATCTCTTATATGTAGAAGGATTATTACCACCGAGAATACCCTCATTAGAAGTATAGTTTAAGCCCAAAGAGAACTTAGAACGCTCAGAACCACCTGTCAGGTTGAAAGAATGATTTACCTGAACGGCATTCTTGTTCTCATATTCCTTGAACCAGTCTGTACCTTCCCAACCATTGTTCACCTCATCAAGAATACTTTGAGGAACCAAAGAAGACCAGTTGGTAGCAGTTCCATAGGTATTGAAGTTTGTCTCATTGATGATCTGCATATACTGCTGAGCGTTCAATGTAGAAAGACGCTTATATGGATTACTCCAACCTACATAACCATCGTATGTAGCCTGAATCTTACCAGCCTTTCCCTGCTTAGTTGTTACCAAGATTACACCATTGGCAGCACGAGCACCATAGATGGCTGCAGAAGCAGCATCCTTCAAAATATCAATACTCTCGATATCTGCTGGGTTCAAGTTATTCAAGCCATCATCTGCGGTACCACTAGAGATACCATCGATAACGAGCAAAGGAGAAGACGTACCCATAGTTCCGACACCACGGATATTTACCTTAAAGCCTTTACCTGGCTGAGAAGAAGACTGAGTAATCTGAACACCAGGAGTAGAGCTTTGCATAGCTGTCAAAGCATTGGTGGTATTCAATTTTGCAATATCGTCACCCTTTACCTGAACGGTAGCACCTGTGACGAGTTTTTTCTTCTGTACACCATAACCTACGACAACGACCTCATCAAGGCTCTTGTCATCAGTCTTCATTGTGACGTTAAAACTAGACTGGTTACCAACAGCGATTTCCTGCTTCTGATAACCAATATAGGTAACTACAATAGTAGCACCCGGCTTCACATTCAATGGTGCAGTTACCATCCAAGTCGGTAACTGCACCATTGCTAGGATTGCCCTTTTCTACTACACTTGCACCGATGATAGGACCTTCTGCGTCACTTACATTACCGGTAACCTTCTTAGACTGCTGTACTGAGTTAACAGCAAAATTTGGAGATGTTGCCAAAGCTTCAGTTGTGTAACTCAAGCCTAAGGATGCCAACGCTCCAACAAGCAGCACTGATTTTCTTAAGTTTAGATTCATATCTTATTGTACTTTCTAGGTTTAATAGAATTAAATCTTTGTGATTGACTAGTAAATAGCCACTCTCTATGCTTCCTTACAACTACCAGCTGCAGGGAAACGTTTTTTAACTTTCAAGTTGAATTCATGTTCATAGGTCAAAATATTTTTATTTGTTAGTTTTGTTATTTTAGCTCTTTGTTTGTGACACATTGCAAGTAGATATCATTCAGTGGTAACAATTGCAATCGTATCACGGCTGCAAATGTACAACTCTTTTCTGAAAAAAGCTGATACTATTTTGCTTAATTTATGTATTTTTCGTTACTAAGGTTATTTTTTTTAAGAAATGACGATAAACACGAAAGGTTTGTTAACCTTCAGTGTTTATCGTACACTTAACATTTTAGCAGTTTTTGTGGTACATTTTCGCATAAAGAGCAAAAAAGTATCACCCTATTTGATTCTTCTCGTTACTTTGTAGCAAGAAAATTGCGAACCGGGTTGGCATACATCGTTAAAATCTTCTCTTTCAAGAAGGCTTCATCCTTGTTTGGAAGCTGAATCTTTGCCAACTGTCCTGCGATATATTTCTCGAATCGTGCCTTGTCTTCTGCAGTATATTCCGCTACATGTGCCTCGGTATTCTCCAAAAGATCAAGTGCCACATAATTGCCTGGATAGAGGCGATAGTTACTATGAACCTCATGGTCGATATGCGAAGCGATGGTAGTGAAGAGTTCCTGCTTCGGCATCTCCGGGTCGAGGGAATCAAGATATTCGTCTAGGCATGAGGCTGCATGATAATGTACATGTCCCTTATAACCGAAGATACCGGTCTGCATGCTTACGAGATCATCCATAGGTCCCTTCTTCCAGCCTTCCACATCACGCTTGAGCTGATACTCCTGAGCTTTGAGAGAATCGCAAGGATCATACTCATAGCTAATAGACAGCGGAACGAGATGAAGCTGCTTCAGGCGGTCGATAACGCTGCCTTCTCCGCCCATCGCCATCATCTGCAGGATGCTCTTCTGTGTGCGGTCGTCGCTATCCTTGGCTCTACCCTCTCGCTGGGCAATCCAGATATTCTCGTTCTTCTCCTTGATGGCGAAGTGCATATAGTCGGAAAGACGCTTGCTCGACATCAGCATCTGGCGCATGCTCAAGGCACGTTCCACGATAAAAGCCTTGTTGACACGTACCAGGTCCTTGACCCAAGGAAGAGACAGGAGGTTATCTCCGATAGCAATCTCGCAGGTGGTCTTGAAGCCATTGTCGATAAGCATTACATCGAGGATAGCAGAATCGAGCACGATGTCGCGGTGGTTGCTGATGAAGGAATAGTTACGGGTGTTATCTACAGCCGAACAATCCATCTCGCAACCCGTTGCAGCCTTCTTCAGGATGCCCTGAACAAAATCGTAGGCGAAAGCTTTCTGGAACTCCAGATTGGTCTTGCAGGCCTTCAACTTCTGGGCAATCATCTCGAAAGGAACTTGTGGATAGAGATAAGCAAGTACTTGCTTGAACTGATCGTTTGAAAGCAAACGGTCGAACACCTCAGGAAGGTCTTCCGGTTCCCAAGGTCGAATGGTATCAAATTCTTGAGGGATCTTCATAACTTTATGTTTTTATGGGAAGTTAGAGAAGTAAAGAGAAGTTATCACTCCCTACGGTCGTTTGGGAAGTTAAGGGACAAATGATTTTTCCAAACCAATAGGCTTCAAAACTATTGTCCCTTAACTTCTATAAATTCCCTTAACTTCTATAAATTCCCCAATTATTAGAACTGATTCTCCACAATGTCGCTGAGCACATCCTTGATGTCAAGGCCTGCAGCGCGGACCTGCTGAGGAATGAAACTGGTAACGGTCATTCCTGGAGTGGTATTGATCTCCAGCATATTCACCTTGTCCTTACCGTCCTTATCCTTAGAGATGATGTAGTCGATACGGATGATACCGTTGGCATGGAGGATATCGTAGATGCGGGATGTGGTCTTTGCCACCTCTTCAGCAGTCTCAGGAGAGAGACGGGCTGGAGTGATTTCCTGTACCTGACCGTTATACTTGGCATCGTAATCGAAGAACTCGTTGCTGGTTACCACCTCGGTAGCAGGCAAGACAACGGTCTTCTCTGCTGTCTTGTAAATACCCTGGGAAATCTCGGTACCATCGAGGAAGCCTTCAATCATTACCTCGTTGCTCTCCATGAATGCCACACGGAGGGCTGGAGCCAACTGGTCGGCATTCTTCACCTTGCTCACACCGAAGCTACTGCCGTCAGCAGCTGGTTTTACGAAGCATGGCATACCGATGCGCTCGGCAATCTCATCCTCATCATACTGATCACCACGACGGAGCAAGATACTGTCTGCCACGTTCACGCCGAAACCGCGCAGGTAATTGTTGAGCACATACTTGTCGAAGGTCATTGCCTCTACCAGCACACCACTTGTAGAGTATGGCAGGTGGATAAGGTCGAAGTATCCCTGCATCACACCATTCTCACCAGGCTGTCCATGGATGGTAATATAAGCATAATCGAAGTAGACATGCTTGCCATCCTTTACGAAAGAAAAGTCGTTCTTATCGATTTCGGCTGTCTCGCCATTATCGAAAGCCACGTGCCAGTCGGTACCCTTTACATCGACCAGGTAAATATTGTAACGCTCTTTGTCGAAGAATGAGTACAACCCCTGACCTGAGCGCAATGAAACGTCGTGCTCAGAAGAATCACCACCGCATACGATGGCTATCGTTCTCTTGCTATTTTCCATAATCACTAAATATTTTTGAATGTATCTTTTGTGGTGCCAGCGATGAAGCCGCGCCACTTTTCTATTAATTGTCTAAAATCTTCCGGCCACTCACTGTCGAAGTCCATCTGCGCCTTTGTTGTAGGATGAACAAAACCGAGGGTCTTGGCATGGAGTGCCTGACGTGGACAGAGTTTGAAGCAATTCTGGATGAATGCCTTGTAACCGCTGCTGCGCTGACCTCTCAGAATCTCAGCACCTCCATAAGTCTCGTCCATAAAGAGTGGATGACCTATCTGCTTCATGTGGGCACGGATCTGATGGGTACGACCCGTTTCCAGGATGCACTGCACCAAGGTGGTATAGCCGAAACGCTCCAACACCTTATAATGAGTAACCGCACTCTTGCCGATACCGCTATCCGGGTCGAAGACCTTCATGCGGAGACGGTTCTTCGGGTCACGTCCGATATTACCCTCGATGCGTCCCTCATCTTCAACGATGTTTCCCCATACCAGGGCGTTGTAGCTGCGATGGGTAGTCTTGTTGAAGAACTGCTTGCCCAATGCCGTCTTGGCAGTAGGTGTCTTGGCAACAACGAGCAATCCGCTGGTATCCTTGTCAATGCGATGCACCAATCCCACTTCCGGGTCGTTGGCATCAAACTCCGGCATATCTCTCAGATGCCAGGCTACTGCCTGAATCAAGGTACCATGGAAGTTGCCAGCTCCCGGATGAACCACCATTCCTGCCTCTTTGTTCACCACCATCAACTGGTCGTCTTCATATACCACATTGATGTCGATTTCCTCCGGCTTGATACTGGTCTCATGACGGGGACGGTCGAGCATCAGCGTAACGATGTCGTTCGGACGCACCTTGTAATTACTCTTCACCGGTTTGCCGTTTACATGGATAAAACCAGCATCGGCAGCCTGCTGAATGCGGTTGCGGCTCTGGTAAGCCATCTTGTCAGCCAGATACTTGTCGATGCGGACAGGATCCTGATTGGCGTCCACCTGCACCTTCCAGTGCTCATAGAGATCATCGCCTCCTTCGCCAGCCGGCACAGCTCCACCTTCCTCCATCTGGAGTTCGCCATCCAGTTCATCGATATCTCCCGCATCATCAAAACCGAAGTCTTCCTCTACAGGAGCATATACCTTATTATATATATAATCTAAAAATATCATTCGTACTAACAATTGAATTCTTCACTCTTCGTTCTTCACTCTTCACTTTCCTACTCCACAACCTCATTCTGCTGATGTTCGTGTGTCGGTTCAGCAGGTTCAGTACCAGGAACCACCTCGAAATTATCCGTCTCGCTTTCTCCGGTACCCTCCCCTTCAATGACATCCTTTTCACTATGCGAGATAGGATCAACGATATCAAAAGAATCGGAAGCATCACGTCGGCCGTTACCCACCTGGATAATCAAGGTATCATCAATAGACACCTTGTCGCCAGCCACTACATGCTTTCCTTTCACGAGGATACCGTATACCCAATCCTCTTCACCCGGAATATATTCAGGCGAGCCCAGCTTGAATCCCATAGCCGTCAGCTTTGCCATTGCTTCACGCAGGGAGCAGTTGTCGATGACATCAGGAACGGTGATGCGTGGAGAATGATCGGAATTGATGGTCACATAGATGACATGCCCCGATTTTACCAATTCTCCGAATAAAGGCGTCTGCTCCAGGATGCAGTCAGCAGGCAGGGAACGTACATATCCCGTATCCGTAACCACAATCTGCAATCCGGCATCATCCAGGATGCGGGTAGCATCCTCAATTTTCTTGTATCTGATATCAGGTACCCTGATGGCTTCACCGTGATGGGTATAGATATCGATGCCAAACTTGACACCGACACAGAGCAAAACAAAGACCAGGAACATGGCTATGAGATTGCCCCAAAGATACTTACTCTTAAACTTATTTATAAACTCAGATAAAGTCATTCTTACTTTTTTGGTGCAAAGATAGGAATAATCGAAGACAATACAAAATAAAACACAAAGTTTTTGCGCATCACAAGTGCATAAAAAAACAAAAAGCAGCAAAGAATCTCTCCTTGCTGCTTTTAATGTCATCGTCGTCCGACGAATTTTCCTACAGGAAATTACTTTCCGTGGTGCTCGTCAGATACAGTTAACTTCTTACGGCCATGAGCACGGCGAGAAGCCAATACGCGACGACCAT
>ERZ779643.751-NODE-751-length-25311-cov-5.893609_pt1 | contig 25311 bp, 23 predicted proteins | sample MGYA00511564_ERZ779643 | MGnify/ENA primary metagenome ERZ779643 (study PRJEB29588, sample SAMEA2147114) | human gut metagenome | biome: human gut; feature: human-associated habitat; material: faeces | place: Denmark | collected 2008/2010 ... | reverse complement strand
TTTGATAAATAAGTTCTATAAGTATAAAATACCTCCACTAATTCATTTATTATTTCATTATAATTATATTTATCTATATAACTACTTAAAGAAAAATATTTAATTATTAATTTTAATACATTATTATTTATTTCTATTAATCCTATACTTTTTAATAAATTATTTTTATTTACTATTAATTCACTTATCATATTTTTAGTTAAATAATTTTTATTATCTAACTTTATAATACTATTTATATCTTCATTATTATTATTTAATATTTCTAACATAATATCATCCTTTCATATATTTAATACTATATATTTTAATAAATTACAAGTCTTGAAAAAAAGATGATTTTATGGTAATATAAATATAGAATTAAAAGAAAAAACTAGTAAAAATTTATGTAAAATTACTAGTTTTTATCATTTGTATATTTTTCTATAATTTTCTTACGTTCTATCTCAGATGAAGATTTACCAATAATACAATTATAAAGTTTTCTTTTTATACTCTCAGTTAATGGCATACCTTCCTGAGACATTGCACCATCAACCATTCTTATTTTTTCCTGAATTTCTTTTTCTGTTATCTTATTATTCACATAATTCACCAACTATCTTACATATATTATACAGCAATTTCTACAAAAGTACTAGTTTTTAATATCATGTTTTTTTCTTACGACATTTCTTATGACATTTTCTCACGACAATATTTTGTCTATTAGTAACTACAACTTAGAAAATATAAGAAATTTTATTTTTTTCTTGCGAAATTTTCTTGCGACATTTCTTATGACATGGTATAATTGAATTATTAAAATTAGGAGGTAAAGTTATGTTAGATGTAATCGAGGATGTAAGAAATGAATTTAAGGTTAAATTAACAGATAAATTTGAAGAAGAAGTTATTTCATTCTTAAATACTAGTGGTGGTAATATTTACATTGGAGTTAATGATAAGGGTGATATTGTTGGAATTAATGGTAATATTGATTTGCTACAGCGAACTATTAAAGATAGAATAAAGAATAATATTATGCCATCAACATTAGGACTGTATGATGTCATTGTATTGGAAAAAAGTAGCAAAAAATATATTAAAATAATTATTGCAAAAGGAAGTGAAGATCCATATTATATTAAAGGAATGGGATTGACTCCTGATAGTTGTTTTATTAGAGTTGGAAGTTCAATACAAAGCATGCCATACGATATAATTAATAATAGAGTAAACAAGAGAACCAAAACTTCATTAAGGAATATAGTATCTCCTAAACAAGATTTAACTTTTAGCCAATTAAAAATATATTATGAAGAAAAAGGGTTTAATATCAACAATAATTTCTTAAAACAATTAGATTTATATACTGATGATGGCAAATATAATTATAATGCTTATTTACTTGCTGATAACAATACTATATCTATTAGATTTGGTAAATACGAAGGAACTAATGCAGTTGATTTAATCGAAAATGAAGACTTTGGCAATTGTTCTATAGTTAAAGCAACAAAGAATATTCTAAACAAAATTGAAATTGAGAATAAAACATTTACTAAAATAGAATATCCTGAAAGAAAAGAAATTAAAATGTATGATTTCACAGCAGTGAGAGAAGCTGTAGTTAATGCTATCGTACACAATGATTGGTCTAATGAATATGCTCCTAAATTCGAAATGTTTAGTGATAAATTAGTTATATCATCAAATGGAGGCATTCAACCATCTACTACAAAAGAAGAGTTTTTGGAAGGTTATTCACTGCCTAAAAACAAAGAATTGATGAAAGTATTCAATGATTTAGATTTAGTAGAACAAATGGGAACAGGCATAATAAGAATACTCCAAAGTTATGATAAAAAATCATTTGAATTTTTTCCTAATTTTATTAGAGTTACATTTCCATTTAATAAAGATAAGTTTAGAAAAAATACAAAAGAAAATAAAGAATTAACTGAAACACAAAAATCTATTATTAGTTTAATACTAGATTCGCCAACAATTACGCAAGAAACATTATCAAAACTATTAGATGTTAGTGTTAGGACTATCCAAAGAAATATAAAAGTACTTATTGAATTAGGATTAATAGAAAGAATAGGTGCTACTAAAAAAGGTAAATGGATTATAAAATGATAAAATTATTAAGTATTTTTTATTCAACTTTTTGACTGATAAGAATATTAGCTATACAAAAAGGTGAATTAGTGTTTATCCACGAATTCACCTTTTATTTTTTTATCAAAGCACAAATATTATAGAAAAAATCTAATTTTATCTTAATGCTTCTAGTTTTTATTATTTGTATATTATTTTAATATTTATTTCTTGTTAAATTTAATACTTTTATTTTTGCGTGTTTTTCATTAGTTTTATTTTCAGAATATATTGGTAAATTATAATATGTAGTTGGTATACTCTTTTCTAATTTATCTTCATCAGCCTTAACGTCAGTAACATATCTTGATTTTTCTTTTATGTTACTTAATTCTTTTTCTACTTTTGGAACTTGTTCTTCTAAATCTTTTATAGTTTTCTTTAAGTTTTTCCTTTTAATACAATTTCCAACTATACCTCCAAACGCAAGCAAAGAAAATGCCTCCGTTGGAATACATGAAACTGCAATTGTAGTAATTAAAAATTTGAGAGAAACAATATTAAGTAATAAACAAGTACATCCAGCAAGTAAAAAAACATTTATCACTGTCGAAAGTATGATATTAAGTTTATTTAAAGCCAACTTATTTTTAGCATTATCTAACTTTAAGTTTAAATCTTCAAGTTCATTTTCTTTTGTTAAAATATCTTGAAATTCATAATCATTACTTTCTTTACTAACCATTTTAGTATTACCATTTTCATCAATTGTAACACCATAATTATCATTTATTTGAATTAATTTTTGATTCATTATAATCCTTTCCCTTTCAATATGGCATTTATTATATTAAAAAAAACTAATTTTGTCAAGTGTTAGTACTTTTTTACAACATAAGACTTTTACATATCAAAAAACTTAATTTCCTAATAAAAGAAAATTAAGCAATAATTGACTCGGGGCTTCGAAAGTTTCCTGAGTACTAATTAATTATATTTATATATTTTTTTCTAAAAATTTAACACAACTATATTAGGAAAGAATATAAGTAATATACCCATTATAAATAAGATTACTCCCCCAATAATTTTAGATACCTTTGAATATTTATTTGATACACCAGTTACTTTTAAAGTAAACATAGCAATAGTAAATACTATAATATCATCAATTAGAAAGAAGAATATATAAATAAGTAAATATAATATTTCTTCTGACTTAGTAACGTTAGCTAAAGATAATATTTCAGTATATATTAAAGGTAATCCTGCGGAACATGCTAATTCTATTATATTAACACTTATTGCTAAGGTAATTACTCCAAATAATGCTAAAAGCAAACTTTTTTCAGTAGTAAATGTTTTAATTTTAGTAATAATTTTATTTCTTTTTTTATCTTCTACTATGGTACATCCTTTTTCTTTTTTTAATCCCTTTATAAAATTAATTAATCCTATAACTATAGCAACTAATCCTATAATTATTCTTACATAAGTAACACTAATTAATAATTTAGATACATCTAACCATAATAACATAATTAAAAAGTATACTATTCCAGAAGTAATTAAGAAACTAAATCCTAAGATAAACATTTTCTTTCTATCTTTCATACCTATTAACATCGTAATTAAAAATATTAATATCCACATAGCACATGGATTAAATCCATCTACTAAACCTATTACAATTGTAGTTAATGGTAGGGTTAAATTTTTAGTATTAACTTCCCCAATTATTGGTAGTTTAAAGGTATATTCTCCAAAATTATTACTAAATTCTTCAAGTGTTACATCTTGTTCTATTCCTTCAGTAGGTAAACTAATATCATTATTATATTTATAATCATTTGATTTAATTAACTCTCCTACTACATCATTATATTTATATTTAGAATAATATTCTATTGTACTAATAAATGTTTTCTTAGTATTTTCTTCACTATAACCTATATAGTATTTTTCTCCGATTACTGTAAATGGTACACCTGTAATTTTAGTATTAAATAACTCTCCTACTTGTGATAATAATTCTGTATTATTATCTTCACTTATTTCATATTTATAAATATTTATATTATCATAAGTTTTTTCTAATTCTTCAAGTAATTTTGATTCACTTTTGCAATGAGGACAAGTATAAGAATGAAAGAAATAAATATTTACAGTATTTTCTTTGGCATATATATTAGTATTAAATAAAAGTAAAATAAATAAAGTAAATACTATATAACTTAATTTTTTCATAGGATACCTCCTAGTTGTTCATCTAATTCTTTAATAGAGTATTCTCCTATTAATCTTTTTATTTCTTTATCATTATCTAATACAATAATTACAGGAAGTACTTTTCCTACATTATATTTTTTTATTTCTTCATTATCTATATCATAATCATAATCTATTACTTCAACATTTTTATCTATTAAGTATTTATTAATTCTAGAATTCATTATTAAACATGATGGACACCACATAGCACTTATTTTAATTAATTTCATTTTAATAATAACCTCTTATAACAAATATCAAATACTTCTAGAAATTTATTTACTTCTTCAATTGTTGTTAAATATGATAAACTTATTCTTAATGTTTGATATGATAATTCTTCATTTTTAGTTAAAGCATATACACTACTTGATATAGTATTAGATTTAGAACAAGCACTTTTAGTAGATATAAAGATATTATATTCTTCCAAAGCATGAATAAATGTTTCTGGCTTTATTTTAAGTAAGCTAAAATTTAAAATATGTGGAATACTATTTTCCGTTGAATTTATATGTACTAACTCATAAGTAGATAATTTATCTTTTATTATATTATTTAATTTAGTTATATATTCATAGTTTTTATCAATATTAGGAATAATTAACTCTAATGCCTTCATTAAAGATACTATTAATGGTAATGGTGGAGTACCACTTCGATAAATTGTAGTACTTTTTCCTCCATGAATTAATGGTTCAATTACTATATTTTCTTTTTTTATTAATAGCCCTATTCCTTTTAATCCATAAAATTTATGGGCAGATATACTAGCTAAATCTATATTAGTGAAATCAATATTTATCTTACCTATTCCTTGAGTACAATCTACATGAAATATACATTTTGGATATTCTTTTAATAATTTACCTATTTCATTTATGTTTTGTCTAAGTCCTATTTCACTATCTACTATACTTATACTTACTAATATTGTTTCATCAGTTAATAACTCTTTTAAATTTTCTATATCTACTAATCCATTATCTTTTATTTTTACATAATCTACGATAAAGCCTTCCTTAGTTAAATAATTAAGTGGTGCAATCACACTAGAATGTTCTAAATTAGTAGTTATTATATGATTACCTCTATTTTTATATTTATTACATACTCCTTTAATTGCAGTATTATTTGATTCACTTGATCCTGATGTATAAATAATCTCCGAAGGTTTTACTTTAAGTAATTTTGCTATTTTTTCAGTAGCGTAGTCTTCTAATTCTTTACTTTTAATTCCTAAACTATGTAAAGAATTTGAGTTACCTGGATATTCTAAACATACTTTATTAAATACTTTTAATACTTCTTCATTAACTGGAGTAGTTGCTGAATAATCTAAATAAATCATTTTTCTTCACCTCAAGAAATATAATAACATAAATTTTAAAAATAATAAATAAACTTAATATTTAATTAAGTAAACTTTAAGTTTAGATAATTATTAAATTGTAAAATATTTCTAGAAAATAAACAATTGATATGATATAATTATTTATATGAAAGGAATGATAAAATGATTTTATTTAGAAAAGCTATACTTTTAATACATGGTTTTGCCGGAGGTAATTATGATTATAATTCATTAGGTAATGACTTACAATTATATAGAGATTTTGATGTATATACCTTTACTCTACCAGGTCATGACAAAACAATAATAAATCATGTAAAAAGTGATGATTGGATTAATGCTGCAGAAAAACAAATTGAAATATTAATTAAAAGAGGATATAAAACAATTTATGTAGTAGGACATAGTATGGGTGGAGTAATTGCTGCACATATTGCAAACAAATACCCTCAAGTTAAAAAATTAGTTTTAGCATCCCCTGCTTTTAGATATTTTACATTTAAAGATGATAAATTAGATGTAATAAAAAGTTTAGAACAAACACCATCACTATTTAAAGATTATAAACCTGAAGATGTAATATCAAGAATACTTAAAATACCATTTGCTACTACTATGGAATTTATGAAATTAGTCAAAGAACACGCAAATGATATAAAAGGAGTATCTTGCCCTACTTTAGTTTTATGGGGAAATAAAGATAAAATAGTACCAAGAGATAGTGCAATGTATGTATATAAAAATGTTAAATCTACTAGTGTTACTTTATATGAAATAAATGATGTTACACATGATACTTTTAGAAATCCTAGATATGATGAAATATATAATATAATATATAAATTTCTAAGAGAACATAACCTACCAAAGAAAGAAATAAAAAAGATATAATGTTTAAATATAGTTTAGATAACAAAAGATATCATACCCTAAATTACTATTTAAAAAATAGATTTCACGAAAAAGTATATAAAGTAAGTTTAAATGCTGGGTTTACTTGCCCGAATATTGATGGTACCAAAGGTTATGGCGGATGCATATATTGTTCTAAAACAGGTTCTGGAGAGTTCGGAGGAAATATCAATGATGACTTAATTACGCAATTTAATAAAGTAAAAGAAGTCATGGATAAAAAATGGCATGGTAAATATATTGCTTATTTTCAAGCAAGAAGTAATACCTATGCTCCAGTTAATATTTTAAAAGAAAGATATGAAACAGTATTAAAATTAGATAATGTAATTGGATTATTTATTGCAACAAGATGTGATTGTATAACTGATGAATGTTTAGATTATTTAACTTTTCTTAACAAAAGAACATATCTTACTATCGAATTAGGACTTCAGACAATACACGAGAGTACTTCAAAATTAATTAATCGTGGACATACTTTAAAAGAATTTACAGATACAGTAAAAAGATTAAGAGAAAGAAATATTGATGTTGTAGTACATATTATAAATGGCCTACCTTATGAAACAAAAGAAATGATGTTAGAAACAGTTAAATTTGTAAATACTCTAGATATTCAAGGAATAAAAATACATATGTTAAATATAATTAAAGATACACCCCTTGAAACACTTTATAATAAAGAACATTTTCATGTATTAACTAAAGAAGAATACATAGATATTGTAATAAGTGAATTAGAATTATTAGATAGTAAAATAGTAATTCACAGAATTACTGCAGATCCTGATCCTAAAACATTAATTGAACCAACTTGGTTACTTAAAAAAACAGTATTATTAAATGATATAGATAAAGAAATGAAAAGAAGAAATACTTACCAAGGTATTAAAACAGAAAAAGAGTAAACGCTTACTCTTTTTTCTCTCATTAATCATAATGATACTATATTATATTATTTTTATTTAATAATATTACTTTTTAATCTAAATCAAACACACTATTAATTTTATGTCTTATTATTATTGTTATCATTATCTTTTAATACTACAATAGTAAGAAATATAACAATTATAATTAATATAAATTCTTGTATAAGTTCCCCATATGGATAAATATATATTCTCAATATAAATCCCCTCTTTCTAGATATACTTAAATATATCTAAGATAATTCTAATATATATTAATTATAGATACAATATGATTTAAAGTGTTTTTTAACTTAATTGCAAATATCTTGCTCATATTTTAAGCAAACTATTTATAATTATTTAAAATTTATTGCATAGTGCTTTTGACATAATATTAAAAATATGTTATTATTAGTATGTAAGCAAGAAGTCTTGCATATAATAAAAAAGAGATGCACTTAGTTTGAGAAATAAGTGTTTACTCCAATAGATTTATTTTTGTAAAACACCATATCTAAGATGATATGGTGTTTATTTTTATATTTAAATTATCGAGTTATCTCTTGTTGGTATTATTATTTTTTAGTTCAATAACTGTACACAAAATAATAATTATAATTAATGCAAGTTCTTGCATTATATTCCTCCTTATCAAAGAGGAAATTATATACCATATAAATCCCTCCTTTCAACGGAGTAAACACCATATATACTAAGTACATCTAATATAATTTTAATATATATTATTATTTAGTACAATATAGTTATAGTAATTATTTTAATAAATTACAAATTCTTTGCTCATTTTTAAAGCAAAATAAAAAGAACAAAATTGTTCTTATAAATTACTATATTTATGTTTATTCTTTTTACTTTTTACTATTGAACTAATACCCATTACTAAAATAGTAAATCCAAATACTCCAAGTGCAATAAAGAAATAATTTTTATATTTTGAATCATTATTATTTTGTGTAATTGTATATGCAAAGAAACTACCCATTTCATCACTATATCTAATCGCAGTATTTTCTTTATTATCTATTAAATAATATCCTTCATTACCAGTATTAATATTCATTGCATAAACTAAATAATAATTACTTAATTTTTTATCATCTAAAGCGTATGTTTCATTTTTCTTTGACTTATCAACTTGATATGCTTTTATTTTATCTTCACCAATAGTAAACTCTGAAGATATAAAACTATTTTTTTTATCTTTATCTAGTTCTTTATCAATTATAAATAACTTAGTACCAGAAAAATCATATTCTTTATATAATGTATACTTATTATCTTTATATACATAATAATTATATTTATCATCTTCATCTTTAAGTATTACTAAATCATATTTTGTTTTATCATTATGATATGCAAGTACATCTTCATCATCAATTTTTATAGTTGTTTTTTCATAACCTTCAATTTTATCAATTAAACCTTCTTTTCGAACAATTGAATATTTTTTATTATCAATATTTACTTCAATATTTTTATATTCTTTTAAAGTTGCATTAATTATATAAGTCTTAACATTACCATTTTGTGCAGTAACTTTTATTTCTATCTTATTACTACCAGGATTTAATGTTATTTCTCCTGTTCCCGTTACTTTAGCAGTAGAATCCGCAGTTTGAGCATTAACATTAATCTTTTCATCTTCAGGTTTTATTTCTACATTATATTCTAATGTATTCTTAGAAAACGTTTTATCTAATTCATATCCATCAATAGTTAAACTAGTTAAGTAATTATTACTTGATTTTGGTTTAGATGGTGTTGTAGTACTTGCTGGAGCATTAACAGTAATAGTTTTAGCATTTGTACTTACATTTATCCATCCATTTGTACCTGAATCAGTCATTCTTGCACCAGATATACTACAAGTTACTTTTCCAGTTGCAGTAGGTTTAATACTTAAACTAAATGATTTTGATTTATTACCATCAGACATATCATCATTTCCTAAATCTTTACTAGCATTAACTCCTGCACCTGAACAAGATAACTTACCTTCGGTAAAGAATATACTATTATCAGATCTAAATATTGCATTTACTGTAACACTTGCTCCCTTAGTTATAGTACTAGATGTAACAGACATTTCTATCGATGCAGCATTTGCTCTAATTAAACATAATCCAAAACATACTAAACTATAAACTATATATTTAACTCTCTTCATTCTATTTCTTCCTTTCTACTATTGAGTAATTTTTGAATAACCATATAAATCTCTTAATATAGCTAAAGCATCTAATTTATCAATATTACCATCTTTATTTATATCTGCAAATTTACTTTCATTTTCATTCAATTTTGTGTAACCATAATATTTTCTTAATATAGTTGAAGCATCTAATTTATCAATTGCTCCATCTCCATTTATATCTCCATATATTACAATTGTATAACTTTTTTCTTCCTTACTTGTTTTAATTGTAATTTTATCGCCTGAAGCAATAATACCACTATTCTTTGTTTTACTATCTCTATTATATGAAGTTACTTTAACATTTTTATCTATATTTTTAATATCATTAACTATTTTTTCTATTTTAGTACCTGTTGCATATCCATAAAAATACTTTTCATCATATTTAACTTTTGCTTTAGTTAATACATCTTTTATAGTAATAACTGTAGGTGAAGGATTAGGATTAGGACTAGGACTTGGGCTTGGACTAGGTGTCGGAGTTGGTATAGGTTCTGGGTCAACTGGTTTATCAGGATCAGGTTCAGCAGGTTTAACATTTCTTTTTACATTAATTACATAATCTCTAACTGCACCATTTTCTGCAGTAACACTTACTACAACACTTTGTTTAACCCCTGTTAAAGATACACTTCCTGTACCACTTATAATAGATTTACTATTAACCGCAGTAGCACTTATTTTTAAAGAAGTAACACTCTCATCATAAGTAATATCAAATGTTGTATCATGTGTAGCACTTTCAAATAAATATTTATCATTTACTTTTAACGATTTTAAATAATTATTAGGGTTACCTTTATTATCTAATTTAGTACTATTAGGTATACTTTGAAATACAGGAATACTAAATACAAATTCATTATCTAATAATGCTGATTTATTATACCCATTAAATGTTTTAATTGATTCAGTACTTGGAGCCTGAATATTTTGTTGATATTGATGATTACCAAACATAGGACCAAATAAATCCCATTTTTGTAAATATAATGTATCTTGTCCTTCATCAATATAATTATCACTTAAAAATGAACCTCCCCCAACAATTGCTTTATATGGACTATCCCATCCCATTTCTTTAGCATGTTTTAATCCATTTGTAATTATTTGATCTTGACTACCAGTAGCATTAATATTATAAAAGTTATAATATCCTTCATATCCCTTTACAGTACCACTTACAATTGTACTGCCCTGTGCACCAACTTCTTGTACTACTCTAGCTACAAGTACATAAGGACTCACATTATTCTTTATACCAGCATCAATAAATGCATCAGCATAAGTTTTAGTTTTCTCATTATCAGCATATCCATTTTCCATAAAGGTATTCTTAAGCATATTTTGAACACCTTCTTTTGTATGATATTTAGAATTATATCCTAACTTTTCAAACATAAATATTTGCTTTTCATTTAAAAAATTTCTTGGATCTAAATAATATGCCACAGTATTATAACTAGCTGCAAACCAATTAACTCCTCCACCACCATAATCATTTCTAAATTTATCAGTTAAGTAACTATATGCCCAACTATCAGTAGATTTATATCCATCATAACTACGATTACTATCCCAAAGTAAACTTCTACCTTCTCTTTCATATTCAATAGTAACCATATTACTAAAACCTATTTTAGCTTCAAAAACTTCAAACTTCCAATTAGGATGTTTTTCATGCAAACTAACTAACCTATTCAAATAACTTTCAGGAAAACCTTTATTTTTCAAATATTCTCTATAATCTTTTATTTCTTCATGAGTTAATTCTTCTTTAACAGTAATATAATCCCCACAAGCATAATATTCTTTATTATTACTTTTTACTTTATACCATTTATCACATACCCCACTTGTAGTACCAGCATTTTCATCTAAAACTTCTAAAGTATTACCACAAGTTAAATAACTAACTTGATTGCCATTTACCCTATCCCTTAAATTAAGACCATCCGGAGCAACATCACATGATATATACCCTTCTTTAGCAAATACATTATTACTAAAAGTAATTAGTCCAATAAAACAAAACATTATATATTTAAAATATTTCATATCTATATCACATCCATTATATTAATTATAACAAATTTATACATTTTTTTAAATATATAATTATTAAATATTTTATATTTTTAGTAATTATGTAAAATACCTAGATACATTCTAGGTATTATTATAAAAATGACATTTGTCCTTCAATTTGTTTATTTCTTTTCTTTTTCTTAACTTTATTTATTAATTCACTTTGTAATATTAATAATTCTTCTTTTTTATCTTCCTTTTTATTTATATAATTATAAGTAAACATCGCAAGATCATGTAAAGATTTATATTTAAGAGCTACTTCTCCAGTATTATAATCAGTCTTAAATATTTCTTTAATTATAAAATCATTTATTACATTATATAAATCTATTTCATCACTATTACCTAATAATATCCATCTTATTTTAGCAATATTTTCATTATTACAACTACTATTTCTATAATAAGATATTAATTTATTTAAGTAATCTTTATCATTAGATAACGTACAAATAACACTTTTTAAATACATTGTATCTAAAAATTTAACACTATTACTATATACAATATCATATTTAACTTTAACTAATTTATTATTAGATTTAATTCTAATAGAAATATCAGATAATATTTCATCATTGTTAATTAAATTATTTTCATATAATACTTCCTTTAAATCAATAATATCATTAAACTTAGAAGTAAATAAATCTAATTCTTCCAAAGAATAACAATCATTTTTAAATCTAGATACTCTAGTAAATTCTTTTAAACTAGATATATCTATTTTTCTATAATCTTTATTATTTTTTATTACTATATAATAAGCCATACCGTTCCTCCTTAGTATTATTATACATACTTTTTAAGAAAAGTAAAGATTATTTTAAAAATACTAAAATAGCACGAGTAGTAGTATCTAACCAACCAGAACCATTTAATCTAGTACCATTAAATATCCCAGAACCACTTTCACTTTGAACTGTACCTCCACGAGTATACCAAGACCATTTTATTTGATCTTGTGAATCCCAAGGTATTTGAACCGCAGTAGAATACCAGCCACCAGTAGTACTATTTGCAGTTAACACAACTTCACTTGTTGCATCTCCTAAGCGCCCTCTATTAAATGCTGCTTGATCTCTATTAGTTGTACCATGTGCATATGTTACTAAATATTTTTTATTATTTTCATTATACCATGCATCTTCAAAACCACTTCCTGATGGATAAAATGTATAACTGCCACTTGTACTAGACATATTTGCCATAACATCTTCGCAAGCTCCACCAGACATATCATATACGCCAGTAATATTACCAGTAGTAGAAGCAGTCATTCCAATGGTAGTATTATATGCATTACATGTTGTTCCTACCCTTGTACTACCCCTTGATATTGGACCACATCCTGTTAAGGTATTAGTGTATTCACCACCAACAACGACACCATAACCATTCATTTCAACCTTGCTACAGCTATTATTAGCACATCTTCCATATTTTGAATTGGTTAAATAAGCTACTGCTCCCCATTCATAATTGGTTATAATATGAGAATCAACTTCTGTACTAGAAGTAAGTCCGTAAATATTTCCTTCTTTAGTCATATCTTTAAGGACTATATCAAAATTTTTAAGTGAATTATGATGCCAAGAATTAACATTAGGTAATATTCTTGGAGTAAGTCCTGTTGTATATCCTCCGCCAAGACCTGAGCCACTTCTTGGAAAACTGCTAGATAATTCAAATTTACCTATCCAAAATCCTTTTACATTAACACCACCAAAAGTAAATGCAGGATGAGTATAATAATCTCCATTTCTTCCTGTACAACTTTCATTGGGACTTCCTGCACTAGAGGATGGTGAAGTATACATATATGTACAACTTATTGTACCAGTAGATTCCTTTTCATTTTCAAATACTATATCTATTCCTTTTGTTCTAGCATTATATGTATCAGTTCCAACAACTTTATTTATATTCCATACTTTATATTTATATCTTGGTATCCATACATAAAATGCTAAAATATCCGAGTATGTTACTAAAGTTCCAGCTTTAGCATTTAAGTATTTATCTCTATTAGTTTCAGTTACAAGTACTGCATTTGCCCACATTTTATTATCATAATCATACCACTTATAAGTTTCATCTGAATTTGAAATATCTGCCTTTACCCAATTATTATTATAATACATTACTGGTATTAAACCCTCTGCTAAATCAGGACAACTAGGTATACCACCAGTACCAGGATTACAAACTTGTTCTTTTTTTATTTCAGGTAATATAACTTCAATATCTTCAATGTAAGGTATTACTAAACTTATTCCATAATCAATATCAGAATAATTAGTATACGCAGGAATTTTAATATATAATTGTTTTTGATTAGAATCTTTACTTATACTAAGCTCTTTTATATTTAAATTATCAGATAATTTTTTTTCATAATTACCATATTTAATTATATTACTACTTTTATCTATAATTAAATCTTTAGAAGTTCTATTATTAAAAGAAAGTTCTGCAGTAACTATATCATCACCACTATTAGTTACATTAATTGATGTTAGTAAAATATCATTATTACTATTATCATTAATATCTTCCATTATTTCTTTTGTAACTAGATTTTTATCAGTAAGTAATACACTTTCTACATAATAATCATTATTTTTATTAACAAGTCTTATTGTTATATCTATTAAAAAATATGCCATAACAAGTGCAATAACTGATGCTACAATTATTTCTACTAACATATACCCTTTATTATTCAGTTTCATATTCCACCTACTTTATAAGTCAATTATACTATAATTTTTCTAAAAAATAAATATATAAGAAAAAAATAATTAATAAATTAATATTAATTACTTTTTAAATTCCGATATACTCTTACTTAACTTTTTGATTTTTTTCTTATTTTCATTTAACATATAAATATCATATCTTAATTTCTTTAAATTATCAATTGTAAACTTACCACTACCTAAAATTATTATAAATATAGATGTAAAATATTGTTTTAATCCAGTTGATCCACTTGCAACAATATTTATAATATCTTGACTTACTAACCCATATACTCCAAGTGATAAAAGAGATATACTTCCAGTTGTTAAAGCACCACTTTTTAAAAGATTTAATTTATACTCTTTATTTGAATTAATTGAATATTCTAAAAGGCAATTTAAATAATTATACCTTTCTAATTTTCTTTTTTCATTATAAGATTCTGTAACATTATCAGAGTAATTTGCATTTATTTTATTTTCATTATACATATAGCCCCCTCCTTTGTGGAGGTATTATATCATAAAAGTTATTTTATGTCAAACATTAATAACCTTCTTCTTCATTTAATATTTTAACTTCTCCAATTTCTTCAATTACACTTATAAATAAATCTAACTTTATTTTTGAATCATATTCTTCTTTTTTAATAATACTAACCCTTTCTATTTTATCTATCTTTTTATTTGAACTCATTAACCTGGATTCTGCTAAAGTTATTGCTTTATTTATTACTTCTTCAGTTGTATATATTTCATCAATAATATTAACTTCATATTGTTTTTCTTTAACTAAACTAATAGGTATAATATTATTATATAAAAGTATTTTAGGTTCTTTTTGAAAGTTTTTATATTTCTTAAAATTAAATAATTCTAATCTTTTATTAATAAATTTTAGATAATAAATATTCTTTTTATTACCCGTTAATATTTCTTCTTTGTATTGATAAGGATATTCTACACTTATTTGATACCATACTTCAGCATATACTAATCCACTGGCATGTGTTAAGATAACTTCATTATTAGGTTTAGTAATAGATCCTTTTATTATAGTATCTCCTTTACTTACAAAGTTATCTATTTCATATTTCTTTTCTCCAGATAATGCTATTATTTTTTTTATTACACCACTTTTGGATGCTACTATATCTTGATAAATATTATCATTATTTTCGTTTTTTATCTTTCGTTCTTCTATTCTAACTACATATTTAGTACCTACTATTTCAATACTAATCCATTCTAATTTATCTTTATTATCATTTAATATTTTATCTTCTATCTTTTTTATATCTTTATATTTCTTTTTAAATGTATATTTCTTTAAACCATTTTTATTTAATTCATTACCTACCAACTCTATTACAGATTTATTAGTATGTATTACTTCAATACTAAATATTATATTTGATAATAGTATTATTAATGCTATTCCTAGTATTATACTACTTAATAATATATAACTTCTTTTCATTTTATTTCTTATTCTTAATTTACCATAAGTATTAGTTACTTTAACATCATAGCTTGATCTAACTGTCTTTAATTTTAAATAATCACTATATTTAATTGTTACTACTGCTTCATTATGAGAATTATATTTTAAATCAATTAAATCTATTTTATTTGTTATTAATCTTTTTAAATAATTATTTACATTTTTACCTGTTATTTTAACTCTAACACTACTTTCTATTTTATTTAGAAATGTATTCTTCATAATTCACCTTAATTTAATATTTTCAATATTACCTGTTACTAATATTTCATCTTTAAGCATTTTATTTACTACTAAATTAGTACCAGATATATCTACTATTCCATTATTATATTTTATACTTACTAAGTTAGAATTAAAATCAAGTACTAATGTATAATTAACTACATTTACATAATTAATACCTATTGTTATTTTAAAATTATTTTCATTTATATAATTATTAAGTCTATCAAATATCTTCATAGTATCCCCATTTAATTATATTAAATAATTAAAAAAAATATACTTTAATTATTTTATAATATTTCTATTTAAGTATATTCCATATAAATTTATTAACATAAGAAGTACTACTAAAACATCAATGGTATTCCATAATATATTTGGATTAATTATACCACCAATAAATACTAATAAGATAGTTATTATTTTAAATACTACAATTATTTTATTATTAATATTTTTTATTATAAAGTCAAGTGCTAACTCTCCAAAGGTATAACCTCCGATTATGGTAGAAAAACTAAATAATATTGTTATTATAACAAATACTATTACTCCATAATTACCTAAGTGATATATAAGTGAATCTATTACGTATTCTATTCCATTTATATTTATATAATTACTTGTATCAATCTTGCTAGTTAATATTATAAATACTGTTATGGTACAAATAACAAAACTTGTAAAATATATACTAAATAATTGTACATAACCTTGATTTTCTTTAGTATCATTAGTCATTGATGATGTAATTGCTGAAGTTCCTAAACCTATTTCAGTAGCAAATATTCCTCGCTCTATTCCTATTATTACCATTGGTATAAAACTACTTATAATACTTTTTATATTTAGTGCATTTGCTATAATATTACTTATAATTATAGGTATTAATTTATAATTAGTTATTATTATATATAATCCTATTAATATATATAAAATAGCCATAATAGGTACTATTTTAGCACTAAATACTGCAATTTTTTTAAGTCCTTTAAAAATAATTAAAGAAGTTATTATTACTAAAATAATTAAAATAAAATATTTGTTGATACTTGATATATAACTAATTGAATTAACTATAGTATTAGATTGTATTGTAATAAAACCAAAGATATATGCTATTATTAAAATAATTGAATACATTATTGGAAGTATCCTATATTTTGTTACATTAGATAAATAAAATGAAGGCCCTCCGATTAATTCATTTTTATTATTTTTACATTGATACTTTATTCCAAGATATCCTTCGATATAAGAAATAATACCAGTAATTAAAGTTATAATCCACATCCAGAATATACTACCTGATCCACCAATTAAAATAGATAATGCTATTCCAGATAAACTACCTACTCCTATTTTAGCCCCTAAATTAATAGAAAGTGACTCTAATATAGAAATATTACCAGTAGTTTTTTTAAATAATGATATAAATATTTTCTTAAAATTAAATTGAATAAATTTTAATTTAATACTAAAATAAATACTTACTACAATTAAAAGTACTGTAACAGTAGCATATATTATACTTTTTAAGTATTTAAAATACATTATATTATATATAGATAATGTAATACTTAGTATTATAACAAGTATTACAAAATAACTTAATATTTTCTCTTTCATACTAAATTATAGGTAAATTTTATAAAGTTATGATAAAAAATAGGTATTAGTAGTGTTTTTTTTATACTTTTATACATATCTTATATTGAATATAAATAAAGGGGTGGATAATATGTGTAATAATGAAAACAATAACACTTGCAATAATTGCATTCAAGAGATACTAAAAGTAATATTACTACTTCAACAAAGTGTATGTCAAAATGATAGTTGTTTAGAGACTTGTGATAAAGGATTCTTAGGTCAATCTTGTTCTTCATTCTTTAATACTAGACCAATAGTATTATATACCTGTGGAACAGGAAATAGCCCACTTGCAATGCCTGTATCAAAAAGTCCAACTGAAACAAGTACTTCAACTGTATTTAGATTAGAAAAATTAGATGATTGCTGTGCAACATGTAGAGTACTTGCTCCAAATACAGATACCGAATCAACATATCCTTTTGTAGCTACTAATTCATTTTTTACAATTAATCTAAATTGTGTTTGTTGTTTAAGATGTTTAGATGATACATTTGTTGAATGCATATAAGTAAAGGAAAATAGGCCAGTAGCCTATTTTTTTTGTAACTTGTTAACGACTTCCAACACTGCCTCCACCGAAGGAGCCACCGCCACCTCCGCCAGAAGAAAATCCACCGCCACCTGAAGAATAACTTTCAGCAGCACTTCTTGCACTAGAGGCAGCACTTACACCAGAGTTTGAAATATTACTTATCAAAATTAATGTATCGTAATCATAATTATATTCTTGAATAACTTCAGGATATAAATTTTTAAGTTGTTTAGCAACTTTATCTGCAATACCAAAGATATAGGCATACATTAAATATTCATCCCATAATTTAACTTCCAATACTTCTTTTGTATCCATTCTAGAAAACTCATCTAAGAAACGTTTTAGTCCATATAATTTAACTGCTTCATTATAAATAGTATCATCCATAACTTTTCTCTTCTTACATTCGCTTTTATCTTTTCTCTTATAAAGATGTCCCTCTTGTTCTAGTTTTAATAATTCAACCTTATCAATTCTTTTAAATAAATCAAAGAATTTAGAATAATTTTTTCTAGCCCATTTTTCTAATTCTTTTGTTTCAAGTATTCCATCTCCACTTGCTTTATACATTGTATCAAATAATTCTTTTTCTAATACATTATCAAATGTAGGATTTAGTCTTAAATCAATAGAATTTTTTTCTTTACCTAATATACCTGACTTCTCCTCTTTAATAAATTTAATTTTATCTTCTCTAACCCACTTTAACATAATTGCACCAAGTATATTAGTTTCTTTATATTTATTAAATAATTCTAAATTTAATTTTGTTAAAGTGTTTGCATAATAGATATCTTTATTACATGGTATATCTCTAAAAAATGGAGTTTCTTTTTTATCAATTTTTTTATTATTTATATATCCATACTTATTACCTGATGTTGACACAATTCCTGTTATTATTAAAATTGCTGGAAGTAAAAAGTATATAACAAAGTCAATTATAAATTCAATAGAAATATTATCACCATCATCTGTTTCGTAATCATAATCAAAAGTACCTTGTTCTGCTCTATTATATACATCATTAAATGTTGGATAATTACTATATTTTATGTTTGTATCAAATGTTCCTAAAGGAAATTTAACTAATAATGCAACATAACTATCTCCCATATATCCTTCATTTGAAGCTTCAATTACACCATCTTTTACATAAGCATAACCTTTGTATCCATATCCCCATACATCTAAATTATCAGGAAATTTATAATAACTAGATATTTTAACATGAAAGTTTTCAACATTTACACCAGATGAACTTTTTATAAATGTATTATAAACTACTTGAGCATCTTCAGTATTAAATACCATATTAGTTAAAGTGTATTTCAATGTAAATTTATGTCTTTTATAATCATATTTACCAAAACATAATTCAAATCCATCATTAGTAGTATTAATTCCATAGTATCCTTTCTTTTCACTTAAGTTTTCATTTACATCCCATATTTTTTTAGTTAATTCAGTTCCATCCATACTTACAGTAAAATTTGCCAAATCCATATAACCAGTATCAGTATATCCTCTATACCATTCTGTACCATCACTACCTTTAACATCCCATACTTCAGTAATATTAGCATTTCCTTGTTCATCTAAATAAATATCCATATCAATATTATAAATTTCATTACTAGCATGAACTAACGTACTACTAATTAAGAATATAAACATTCCATATATTATTTTTTTCATATTCACTCCTTATTTTAAAAGAAAAAGCTTACCAAAGTAAGCATTAGAAACTAACTTTTGGAGTTTCTTTATCTTTTTCATTTTCAATTTCAAAGAATTTTGATTCCTTAAAGTTAAATATATTTGCTATTATATTAGTAGGAAACATTTGAACTTTATTGTTATATGTCATAACACTATCATTATAAAATTGTCTAGCATAAGATATTTTGTCTTCGATATCTTTTAAATCTCTTTGTAATGACATAAAGTTTTCGTTTGCCTTTAATTCTGGATATGCTTCAGATAATGCAAATAATTTATTTAATGCTCCAGTTATTTGATTATTTGCCTTCATTTCATCTTCAACAGTTGAAGCAGTATTTAAAGCATTTCTTGCTTTTACTACATCTTCAAGAGTTTCTTTTTCGTGTTTAGCATATCCTTTTACAGTTTCAACAATGTTAGGAATTAAATCCGCTCTTTTTTTAAGTTGTACATCAATTTGAGACCATTGATCCTTAACTCTATTTCTTGATGCAACTAATCCATTGTATGCTCCCGCAACTAAAATTACTAAAATAACAATCACTATTAAAGCCACTAACATTTTATCACCTCACTATAACTATATCATATTTTTTAAAATTTTAAAACACTTTTTCGCTATTTTATTTTAATTCTAACACTAATGACTTTGGATTATCTAATTCCAAATGCTCATATTTTACTCCACACATATCAAATAATCTTTTTGATGCAACATTACCATCAGTACCATTATATTTATCAGATAAATAGATTACTTTTTTTATACCTGATTGGATAATTAATTTAGCACATTCATTACAAGGGAATAAATCTACATATATTTTAGCATTTTCTAAATCCTTTTTTGTCCCCCTAAAATTAAGTATTGCATTCATCTCTGCATGACATACATAAAAATACTTAGTATCTAAATTATTTCCTTCTCTATCCCATGGAAAATATTTATCATCAAATCCATTTGGTGCCCCATTATAACCAATTGACAATATTCTATTATCATCACTTACTATACATGCTCCTACTTGCGTATTTGGATCTTTACTTCTTAAAGCAGATAATTTAGCTACCCCCATAAAGTATTCATCCCAACTTAAATGTTCTTTTCTTTGTTTGTTAATTTCTTTCATTTTTTACCTCCATTATTTTACTAATATAAAACCATTAGGAATTGGTCTAGTTTGCTCTCTATTATACCAATCTATTGGTTTATTCAATATTTGATAATTTTCTACTAACGCTGAAGAATTTCCTCCATCTAAATTAGCAGCATTTACTGCACCATACCTTTGCATAATATTAATTAAGTCATCCATATCTGCTCCTAAAGATGTAGCACGTCTTCCATCTATTACTAAAAATAATATTATACCATCACTTCTTTGTCCAATAGCACTTCTTGGATGTATTCCATATCCACCATTACCTACTACTTTACTAACCTCTCCATTTACTATTAAAAATGGACCAAACTCTACTGCATCTCTAATTCCTTTTTCAATTGCTTTACTTGCACTAATTTTACCTAAATATAATTTATTATCATTGGTAAGACCAATTATTCCTTTACCAGTATATGTATTATTAACTATTTTACCATCTTTAATAACTATACCTACAGCTTGTCCACCATTACCTTCACCCTCTTGATCAACAAATCCTCCACCATTAATTGCAAGAATAGCGTTATTATCTTTTGCCATATCTACTAAATATTCACCTTTATAACTATATTTAGATACTGCAAGTTTTACTTTTGAAGGGTCATATACAACTCCCAAATAACCTTCATAACCATTTTCTTTTATCTTAATTATTTTATATAAAGCATTCTCTTCTCTATCTAATATTTCTTTATCATAATTATCTTTATAAATAACATTATTAGTACTTGTAGTATCAATTAAAGATGTATCTACATCACTATCTGGTTCAATAACTTTATTACTTTCTAATACCTTATTAATTGTTTCATCACTATAAAACCAAGTAGCTAAATATTGATGACTTTTCGTAGTCATCGCCGTAGTTATCCAAAAATTTCTAAATCCAGCATAAGGACCATATAATAAGAATAATCCACTTAATAATCCTACTACTAAAATAATAGATATTGTTATTATTATTTTTTTCTTTTTATTCATTTGTCTCAACTTCTTCATACTTTTTATCATTATTATAATCAATATAATTATATTTTGTTTTATATTCTTCTAACTTCTCATCATAATTATCATTATAACTATTTAACTTTTTATTATAATTATTTATATCATTCATATAAACATTAACTATTAATTCATAATTATATTTATAATTCTTACACTTATTATTAACATTACTATCACCATATATAATATTACATTTACTATCTAATACCTTTACATAATCACTTATATTATCAATAATTAAAGTATAATTATCTAATAACTTCTTATTTTCTTCATATTTACTACTAATTGTATCATAATAAAAATCATTAATAATACTTGCTACATTAAGTCTAGTAGAATTATAATTTTCTATTTCTTTTACCATACCTTGATAATTATCATTAATTACTTCAATATCTTTTGCTATATCTGTTTTATCTTTATAAATATTATTTATTAATATTAAAACTAAAATTCCTATTACTAATATAATAGATATAATAATTATTATTAACTTCTTCTTCATATACTCACCTTAACTATTAAAATTTTATCATATAAATATTACTATGTCAATAAAAGACAAAAGAAAAAAATGTATATAATTTTATACATTTTCACTTAATAATTTATCTAAACTTACTATATCATAACCCTTACTATTAATAAAATTTATTATTAAATTTAATTCATTTACAGTATTAATACTAGTATCTAATAATATTATATTACCATTAGATAAATTAGATTTAATATCATTATAACCACCATTAATACTAGGAATAATAGTATACATATTACTATATGAACATACATTTATATTATCTTTATTTTTAGTTTTACTTAAACAATAAATTGGTTTATTATTCATAGTCCTAGTAATAATATTATTTCCTATAACTAAAGTATCATATGTATATTTATCACTATAAGAGTATATTTTATGATTATTATATTTTTTTATTTTATTTATATTATTAAATAAATAGTTATATTCTATAAAAAGATTACTAACTACTTTCTTATTATCTAATATACTAATAATTTTATCAATATTATTATCACTATTAATAATAAATACTATACTAATTTCCTTTTTATTTATATTACCATTTATTATATATTTATCCATATTGTCTTTTAATTTATATTTTGGATATATTACATTAAATACTAATAATTTATCATTAAAAACATTACCTGTTCTCATTTTCTTATAACTTTTATCTATATTAACTTCTCTACCATTTGATCCTGGTATTATAGTATCTCCACTTACTACTGCCTCATTACTAGATAATTTATAATTATTAGATAAATTAATTATTTCTTGTTTTAACGGATCTTTATCAGATATAACATTCATTACCCTATCAGTATAAAAAAAACTAAAACATAAAAACGTAATTATACCAAATATCTTAAATAGTTTTTTCATAGTTCACCTAATTAATTATATGTATAACTATTATTTTTATATCTTATTTTATCATAATAAAAAGTGAGAATTAACTCACATTTTATATATTATTTAAGTGATACTAGAACAGCACGAGAAGTATATAATCCTGCACTCATTCCATAGAGAATATTATTAAATGAAAATATTCCGGCATGAGTTGAATCTTCACAGTTTCCACTACGACCAAACCATGGCTTACTACTATAAGCAAACGTAGCTTCTTGTACATACCAAGTAGCTGATGCATTTAAAATAACTTCGCCAGTTGCATCTCCTAGCCTACTACGATTATATGCAGTTTGTCCTTCATAATCATGAGCATATGCATATGGAGTTAAATACTTTAAATTATTATCATTATACCAATCATTACTAAATGCACTACCTCCTCCGCTAAACACGTAACTATCATACGTATTTGATACATTTCCCATAACATATTCATAACAACCACCTGACATATCGTATATACCAGTAATATTCGATGTTGTGCTTGCCAATATACCAATTGTTTCATTATATTGATTTGCTGACGATGTGCAAGTTGTTGTAGAATTACTTTCATTTCCATTTCTTGCACCAACTCCAGTTTTACAATAACTACAATTATTTATTGATACTGTTGTACAACTACCATTTGTACATCTTCCATATTTCGAGTGAGTTAAATATGCTGCTGCTCCCCACTCCATATTTGTTATTATATGTGAATCTGTATTTAACCTTGACGTATTTAAACCATATATATTGTCAGCTTTTTGCATGTTTTGTACTGATGTATTATAAGCAGATAAAAACATATTCCTTAAAGCATATACACTAGGCAATATTGTAAGTTCAGAACTACTTCCTGTTAACTCAAACTTACCCATCCAAAATCCTCTTACATTATCACTTCCAAACGTGAATGCCGGATGTGTATAATAGTCACCATTACTTCCTGTACAAGTTTCATTTGGACTACCTGCATTAGCTGACGGAGCAGCATAACTATATGTACAACTTATTGTGCCAGTAGATTCTTTTTCATTTTCAAACACTATATCTACTCCAGTAGTTTGTGCATTATAAGTGTCTGTTCCCATTACCTTATTTATATTCCATACCTTATATTTGTATCTTGGTATCCATACATAATATGCTAATATGTCACTTTCTGCTATTTCTCTACCTGGTATTGCAGCCATATATGTATTTCTATTTGTACTTGTTACAAGTACTGCATTAGCCCACAATTTATTATCATAATCATACCACTTATAGGTTTCGTTTGAGTTTGAACTATCTGCCTTTACCCATTTACTTCCGTTATACATTACTGGTATTAAACCATCTACTAAATCAGGACTATTTGCACCACTTGTATCTAAGTTACCTTGTTTCAATGTTAAACTACATTCTTTATTCTCAGTTATATTATTTATTGTATAAATACCTGTACTTGAATTTA
>ERZ779643.750-NODE-750-length-25361-cov-6.542045_pt1 | contig 25361 bp, 32 predicted proteins | sample MGYA00511564_ERZ779643 | MGnify/ENA primary metagenome ERZ779643 (study PRJEB29588, sample SAMEA2147114) | human gut metagenome | biome: human gut; feature: human-associated habitat; material: faeces | place: Denmark | collected 2008/2010 ... | reverse complement strand
AATTTAAGTAATTAGAGTGTTCTAATTATTTTTTCTAGTATTAGGTATTAAAAAAGTAAGTATTTTGTTGCTTACTTTATTTCTTTATGATTAACTTTTTATTATTAATTAAGCTAGTAAATTCTTCTTGATTTTCTAAAATTATTTGATATTGTTTTTGATTAACTAGATTAATTAACATATTATATTTATCTTGTTCAAGTTTTTCTTTTTTGATGCTAGATATGGCTTTATTTAATTTATCAATATTAGCGTTTGGAATCTTTTCTTTAAATAAATTAATATAATCAATATTTTTTGTTTCAATTATGGCATCAGTTAATTTATCAACATTAGCATTTTGAATATCTCTTGCAAATAAGTAGATGTATTTTGGATCATTTGAAAATATTATATAATTTTCTAGTTTTTCAATAGGAGTATTTTTTACATCTCTTGCAAATAAATATAATTGTTCAGGAATATGCCACCAAAGTATTGGCTCTAATAAAGTATCTATTGGAGCATCTTTAATATCTTTAGCAAATGAATATATGTGCTTAAATATATAAGTTTCTTTTATAGCATTTGCTAAAATGTCTATTGGTGCATTTTCTATATTTTTGGCAAATAAATATATATAAATACTTTCACCATGTTCTTCAAATTTACATCCTTTTGTTATGGCTTCGGCTAATTTATTGGTGGGAGCATTTTTAACATCTCTTGCAAATAAGTATATGTATTCTTTGTCGTTACATTTAATTATAGCATTTGCTAATTCATCAATAGGAACTCCATCGATATCTTTTGCATATTTATAAATGATTTCACTATCAGCTGAATCGATAATATTAATAGTAAATTCTTTAAAACGTATGTCTTTGAAATGTTTAGCAAATAAATATACATATTCACTAGAGGATTCACATCTTGGAAGAAAGTATGCTATATGACTTGGATTAGATTTTTCAATGTCTTTAGCGAATAAGTACAAATATTTTGGATTACGTGTTTTTATAATAGCTTCTTGTAAAAGTTCAATAGGGGCATCTTTGATATCTCTAGCAAATAAATAAATGTATTCAGGATCTTTTGTGTTAGATACGGCCTCTGCTAATAAATCATTGTAATCATTATCTATATATTTAGCAAAATTATAAATATATTCTGGATTATAAGTATCAATTATTTCTTCAATTAAGTCATCTATATCAATTATATTTAGTTTTATTAAACTATTTATTGTATTACCATTATCTTGATTAGAAATTACTGTGTCTTTAAAAATTTTAATTAAATTATTTTCCATATATCCTCCCTTTATATGTTTTTTAAAAAAGCAAGTATTTTAGTTACTTACTTATTTTTTCTTATCAGTTTTTTAGGCTTACTATTATTAAATAGGGTAGTAAACTCTTCTTGGTTTTCTTTAATTTGATCATAATTACTTGATTTTGCTAAATCAATAAGCATTTTATAATTTTCTTGTTCAATTTGTTCTAAACAATTTTCATTTTTAGAAAGATATTCTTGCAATTTATCAATGTTAGTATTTTTAACATTTTTAGTAAATAAAGTAATGTATTTAATATCTCCTGTATTAATAATTGCGTCAGTTAACATTTCTATTGAAGTACCTTTGATACATATTGCAAAAGCATAAATATATTCTGCATTATTTGTTTTATATATTGCTTTAGTTAATATATCAATCGGAGCGTTTTCTATATCTTTAGCGAAAAAATATATAAATACTGCACTATTATATGTAACATTGTTATTGATTGCTTCAGCTAGTTTATCTATTGGGGCATTTTTGATATATTTAGCAAAATAGTAAATATATTCAGCTTTATTGGAGTCTTTTGATTTACTAATAGCATCTACTAAATCATTAATTGGAGCATTTTCTATTTCTTTAGCAAAGTAGTAAATATATTTTGCATTATTTGTTTTTATAATGGCTTTTGCTAATTTATCTATTGGAGCATTTTTAATATCACAAGCAAAATAACATATCCACTCAGCATCTTTTGATTTGATTACAATATCTGCTAATTCATTAATCGGAGCATCTTTTATATTTTTTGCAAAGTAACAGATATATTCAATATTATTAATCTTAATAATAGCATCAAGTAACTTCTTTGTAGGAGCATTATCTATGTAATTAGCAAAAAGATAAATATATTTAGTGTCATTGGTTTTGATAATAGCATCAGCTAATTTATCTATTGGGGCTTTTTTTACATTTCTTGCAAAATTAAAAATGTATTCTGCATTATTGGACTTAATAATAGCATCAGCTAATTTATCTATTGGAGCCTTTTTTACATCTTTTGCAAAGTCATAAATAAATACTACGTTATTAGTTTTAATAACTTCATTTGCTAACACATCTATTGGAGTATCTTTTATATAGTGAGCAAGTTCATAAATATATTTAGCATTATTAGTTTTAATTATTTCTTTAGTTAAATCAGTTAAGTTAATTATGTTTAGTTTTATTAAGTCATTAATTATTGTTCCATCATGTTTATTTATTACTGTTTCTTCAAAAATTTTAATTAGATTATTTTCCATAACCATTTCCTCCTTTAATTACATTATAAAAAAGTATATTATATTTGTCAATTATTGTATTGCATTTTGTGAGATAAATTAAAAGTAAGCATAATTATACTTACTTAGATTTTCTTTTTATTAGTTTTTTAGATTTATTGTCACTAAATAGAATAGCAAATTCTTTCTTATTTTCTTTAATTTGCTTGTAGTTATTTTCTTTTATATAGTCAAGCAAAGTATTATAGTTTTCTAATTCAATCTCTTCATCTGAACAGGTTATTTCAGGAATATTACTTTGTTTAGCAATTAATTTATTTTTAATATCTTTGAAGAAAAGTTTGATATATTTCATATCATTAGTTTCAATAATAGCTTTTTCTAATTTATTAATAGGGGCATTTTCTACATCTCTTGCAAATAAATAAATGTATTCTGCATTATTAGTTTTAATAATAGCATCTGTTAATTTGCCGATAGGAGCATTTGTAACTGTATCTGCTAATAAATAAATGTATTTTGCATCATTAGACTCAATAATAGCATTTGCTAGTTTATCAACGGGAGCGTTTTCAATATCTCTTGCAAAGAAATAAATATATTCAATGTTGCCTGTTTTAATCATAATGTCTGCTAATTTATCTATTGGTGCATTTTTAATGTGTTCTGCAAAAGCAAGTATATCTTCAACATTATTAATTCTAATAATAGCATTTGCTAACTTTTCTATTGGAGCATTTTTTAATTCTGCAAGAGCAAATATATAATATCCAGATTCAGTAGTTTCACAAATAATATCTATTAACTTATCAACAGGAGCATTTTTAATGTATAGTGCTAATTTAAAAATATATTCAATATTTTTTGTATTGATTATTTCTTTCGTTAAATCATTTAAGTTAATTATATTAAGTTTTATTAAATTATTTATTGTATTACCTTCATCATAATTAGAGATTACTGTGTCTTCAAAAATTTTAACTAAATTATTTCTCATTATTTCTTCTCCTTTTTGCCATTTATTATATAGAAATATAATAATTTTGTCAATTGTTTCATAAAAAAACATAACTGTAACATAAAAAGGTTGACAGACTAATATAATTATGATATGATTATTTAGACGAAGGAGGGATAACAATGGTAAAAATTAGATTAAAAAGAATGGGTGCAAAGAAAGCTCCTTTCTACCGTATAGTAGTAGCAGATTCTAGAAGTCCTAGAGATGGTGCATTTATCGAAAAAATCGGTACATACAATCCACTTACTAATCCTGCTGAAATTAAGGTAGATGAAGAATTAACATTAAAATGGTTAAATAATGGTGCAGTTCCTACAGATACAGTTAGAAATTTATTAAGTAAAGTTGGAGTTATGAAAAAATTCCATGATCAAAAGCAAGGCAAATAATGAACTTAGTAGAATTAACAGAAACAATTATTAAGAAAATTGTATCAGATCCTGATTCGGTTAGTGTAAAAGAGTTTGAATCTGATGAAGAAAATACTGTACAAATTGAAGTTATGATTTCTAGTGATGATTTAGGAAGAGTAATTGGAAAAGAAGGACACACTATTAACGCTATAAGAACTATTGTTCAAGCTAGTTCATATATTAATGATAATAAAAAAGTTAGAATAAATGTTGATTCATATTAATAGTGATAAAATGATTTTAGAGGGTAAAACTTTAAAATATAAAATTTTAGATTCTTTAAAAGAAAAAGTATCTAAACTTAGTATTAAACCTACATTGGTAGTTATACAAGTTGGTAATGATGAAGCTTCAAATGTTTATGTTAAGGAAAAAGGAAAAATGTGTGAGTATGTTGGATATGGATTTAAGCATATTAAATTAGATAGTAATATTACTACATTAGAGTTAGTAGATATTATTAATAAATATAATATGGATAATTCAGTATTTGGTATATTAGTACAAATGCCTTTACCTAAGCAAATTGACGTGAATGTTGTACAAAATGCTATATCTTATAAAAAAGATGTAGATGGATTAACTGATATTAATATGGGTAGTTTAGTACATAACAAAAAATGTTTAGTTCCATGTACTCCAAAGGGTATAATTGAATTACTTAAATATTATAATATTCCTATTAAGGGTAAGGATGTTACTATTGTAGGAAGAAGTAATTTAGTAGGCAAGCCGTTAGTTAATTTGTTTTTAAATGAAGATGCTACAGTTAGTATATGTCACTCTAATACTAGTGATTTAAGTAAATATACAAGTAGTTGTGATATTCTAGTAGTAGCAGTAGGTAAGAAACATTTAATTAATAAATCTATGGTAAAAGAAGGTACTACTATTATTGATGTAGGAATAAATAGGGATAATGGTAAATTATGTGGGGATGTTTGCTATGATGAAGTTAATGATATTTGTAATATAACACCAGTTCCTGGGGGAGTAGGACAAATGACTATTGCAATGTTAGCAAGTAATATTTATGAAGCATATAATTTATCTAAGGAAAGATAATATGAGAATAGATTTAACTAATATTTTAGCTAATATAGTTAGTGCAATTAATATTAATGAACAAGTAATTATAGATAATGAAATGTTAAAAACAAGTAATATAAGAAGATTAGATAATACGATGTTTAAAGGTAGAATCTTTAAAGACTATGAAGATAACTTAGTTTTAGAAGGTAACATTACTGGTACAATGGTATTACCTGATGATATTACTTTAAAAGATGTTAATTATGAATTTAAATCTGAGATATTTGAATATATCGAAGAAGTATTTACAATAGATAAAAATTCTATTGATATATTAGACTATTTATGGCAAAATATATTGGTAGAAGTTCCTTTGAAAGTTAGATCTGATGAAGATGATAATATAACTTTAAAAGGCGATGGATGGAGACTTATTACGGAAGAAGAACTTAATAATAGAAGTAATAGACCATTTAGTGATTTATCTAAATTATTAGACAAGTAAGGAGGAGATAATATGGCAGTTCCATTTAGAAAAGTAAGTAAAACTAGAAGAGATATGAGAAGAACTCATTATAAGGTTACTGCAAATGGATTAGTTAAATGTTCTAACTGCGGTGAAATGATTAGACCTCATAGAGCATGTCCAAAATGTGGTTTTTATAAAGGAGAAAATAAATTATCTAAAGAAAAAGCAGCCTAATGGTTGTTTTTTTAAATGTTTGATTGTATAATTATGATATGAGGATGGTGAAGATATGGAATCTAACAAAGAATTAAAAAATTGTCCTAATTGTAATGAAAGAATAAGTGTTCGTGATGTACAATGTCCATATTGTAAATATATAGATGATAAGAGATATAAAAAGGAAAATGATAAGTTAAAAAAGAAGAAAAAAGATACTAAATTGAATGAAAAGAAGTTAAAGAAAAAACTTAATCCAAGTAAAAAAACTAAACAAAGAAATGCATTACTTGTATATGCTATATCTACTTTTTTAATATTAGTATGTGTAATTATCTTAGTATTTAAAAGATTTATGTAGTATTTTTTAATATAAATAATATAATTAAAGTGAGGTAATTATGAAATATATTGGGTTAAATGACAAAGAAGTAATAACAAATAGGGATAAATATGGTATAAATGAATTAGAAGTAGTTAAGAAAAAAAGAATAATAAATAAAATAATTGACATATTTAAAGAACCTATGTTATTACTTTTAATAATGTCTACATTGATATATTTTGTTCTTGGAGAAATATCTGATGGTATACTTATGTTAGTATTTGTTTTAGTGATATGTGGTATTGAATTTATTCAAGAAGAAAAGACTAGTAAGGCATTAGAAATATTAAATAGTTTAAAAGAATTAAATGTTAAAGTAATTAGAAATAAAAAAGTAGTTACTATTAGTAGTAGAGATGTAGTAGTTAATGATATTCTTGTTTTAGAAGAAGGAGATAAGATACCTGCGGATGCTATTATTTTAGAATGTAATTCTCTTGGAGTTAATGAATCAATACTTACTGGGGAATCTCAAGTTGTATATAAAAAAATAAATAATAAAACAGATAGTAAATTTAAAGATAATATATGTTATTCAGGATGTGATATAGTAAATGGTAATGCTATTGCTAAAGTAATTAATGTAGGAAAAGATACTGAGTATGGTAAAATTGGAGTATCATTAAATGATATAAATAAAAATATTACTCCATTAGATAAACAAGTTAGATCATTAGTTAAAATATGCTCTATAATTAGTTTTATTTTTTGTATTTCTGTTATAATTATAAGTTATATTAATACAGGTAAAATAACTAGTTCAATATTATCTGGTATAACTATTGCTATGGCTACAATACCTGAAGAAATACCTGTAGTATTAACAGTATTCTTAGCTATGGGAGCATGGACTTTAGCTAAGAAAAAGACTTTAACAAGAAATATGAAAGCAGTAGAAACATTAGGAGCAGTAACAGTACTATGTACTGATAAAACAGGTACTTTAACAGAAAATAAAATGAAAGTAAAAGAAGTTTATAGCAATAGTAATTCTTATAATGAACTAATGTTACTTTCTATAAATAAGAATCCTTTTGATCCAACAGAAATAGCCTTAAAAGAATATAGTTATAATAAAGTAAATAATCATATTATGGATAATGATATTATATATACATATCCATTTAATAATGAAGATAAAATGATGGGTCAAATATGGAATATTGATAATAAAAAATTATTAGTAGTTAAGGGTTCAAGTGAAAGTGTATTACCTTTATGTAAATTAAATACGAATGAACTTTCTAAAATAAATAAAAAAATATTAGAGTATTCTAAAAAAGGATATAGAGTACTTACTATTGCCAAGTATGATAATGTTAAAAAAATTAATGATAAATTACAAGATTATAAGTTAGAGTTTTCTTCCTTAGTAGCATTAGTAGATCCAATAAGAAAAGGTATTAAAGAAAATATTAAATCTTGTTATGAAGCAGGAATAAGAGTAATAATGATAACAGGAGATAATGGAGTAACTGCTTCTTCAATAGGCAAAGAGATTGGATTAAAGAATACTAAAAAAGTAGTAACTGGAGACCTTCTTGAAGCAATGTTAGATGAAGACTTAAAGAAAGTAGTAAAAGATACTTCAATATTTGCAAGAGTATATCCTAACCATAAATATCGTATAGTTAAAGCATTACAAGAAAATAACGAAGTAGTAGCAATGACTGGAGATGGTGTAAATGATGCAACTGCCTTAAAGAAAGCAGATATTGGAATTTCTTTTGGAAGTGGAACCAACATAAGTAAAGAAGCTTCAGATATAATACTTATGGATGATGATTTTAATACCATAATTGATGCAATTAAAAATGGTAGAACTATTTATGAAAATATTAAAAAGTCCATTTATTATATATTTATAATTCATATACCAATTGCCTTATCTAGTTTAATTATACCTTTATTTAATCTACCAACATTACTTTTACCAATACATATAGTTTTATTAGAGTTAATTATCGATCCTACTTCTTCGGTAGTATTTCAAAGATTAAAACCTGATGGTAATATAATGAGAACTCATCCTAGAAAATTAAATGAACCATTAATAAGTAAAGATAAGGCATTATTATGTATAATTCAAGGATTATTAATATTTGTAGTTATGTTTGGTGTATATTATTATTTTATAGATTTAGGAATAAATATTAATTTAGCTACCACTATATCATTTAGCACACTTATTATATCTAATGTATTATTGGTATATAGTTTAATTAGTGATAAATTAATTATCTATAATATCAAAGAAGTATTAAAAGATAATGTCAATTTAATAATTAATTTATTTATATTTATAATGTTAATATTAATTATTTATATACCAGGACTAAATAGTTTAGTTAATACTTGTAAATTAAAAACATATGAATTATTATTAGTCATAGTTTTATCTATTCTTACAATACTTCCATATGAGTTTACAAAGTTAAGAAAATATAATATAATTAATAAAAGGAGAAAAGTAAATGAGAAATAAATTAACTGTTTTAGATAAGATAAAGTTAGAAGGTTATATCAATGAAGATATCTATTTAACTAAAAAGAATAGAAAGTATGAAAATATTGATAAGATTGCAGCGCATTTTAAGGTATTAGGATTTAATGAAGAAGATACTAAATATTTAGTAAGTGCTACAATTATGCCTATCGAAGAAATTAAAGAGTATATTAATTATTATGATACAAACAAATGTAATTTAGTTGATTGTATTAATGAAATAATTGGTAAGTATTTGGAAAATGATATAAATTTAAGAAATAGTGATAGGGAAGTAGATAAGAAGAAATATAAGACAGATAGAAATTTAGTTATAGAAAGAATTCAAGATGTAAGGGGAATAGTTAGTCTTGAAAAGGAATTATCTAATACAAAAATAAGGAAAAGAAGTTTATTTTCTGTTAAGTAGAAATATATTTACTTAACTTTCTTTTTGTCTTTTCATAACTTACAGTTATTCCAAGGATTTTTAATACCTTATAAATAAGTTATTAAAAATAGTTTTGAGCTTGTAATCTCAAAACTTATGTTTTTTTATATTTAATATAATGTTAATGGTGTACTAAGATATATTTTATAAAATAAAAAATATGCTATATACATAAATATAAATTTAAATAAATATTACAAAGATAAGTAGAATAATTAACAACTTATTATGAAAATAAAAGACTTGCTTTGAAGTCTTTTATCTTATCCTATCTTATATAGAAATGGTTTTAATTTTAATTCATTAAATTCTTCATTAGTAATACTTTTAATAGTAACATTATTTTTATCTATTAAAAGGTATAAAATTATACATTCAGTTATGTCATGTTCTTTTTTTATTCCTTGGATTACTTCTAGTTCTTTATGTGTAATAAAGAAGGGTCTATCTTTTTTACCAAAGCATGTTTTTACTTCGACTACTATTTTTTCTCCCTTATCATTAAAACTTATTAAATCATATCCTAATCCATCAAAAGTTATGTCTTCATCTAATTGTGCTACTAAATTAACATCTTTTGTTAAATGACCTAATCCTAGTTTTTTTAATCTATTTATTTCAGCTAACTTAGCAATTTGTTCACCAATTTTACCGTGTTTTATTTTAGTTTCACTTTCTTGTTTTTGATTACGTCTACTACCATTATTTTTTCTTTTTATATTATTATCACTAGTTTTAGAATTAAATTTATCATTAGAATAAATTACATTAAAAGTAGTTTGCTCACCTTCAATATCAGCAGTTATTTTATCTCCAATATCTATATTATTAGTAAGTATTTTATTATCATTATTATTATTTTTCTTTATTTTCTCAGTTTGTAATCTTATTATTTCTTTATCTATTTCATTTTTATATTGATACCATGTCATGCCTGATAAATCTTTATTATTTCTTTTTGCATAATATAAAATAGTTTCAGGATAATATTTTAATCTAGTTGCATGTGCATTTGATAATCCATTCTTTTTTCTTAAATATTTTACTTCATTTACAGTCATATTAAATAAAACAGCAATTAAAGAATTTGGGGTATTTTCTATAATTACTAATTCAAATAATATATCATAAGTTAAATCATTTTTAGATAATATTTTACCATTTTGCTTTTTTTCTTTTAATTCATTATATAATTTACTATTATTATGATTTAGTAAATAATCTTTTTCTTTTTCCATTAAATTTTTAATTTTATTATTAATATAGGGAATAGTATTAGATAAATTATTTATTCTATATTCATAATCAATATTCTTTTTAGACATATCATTAAATATATTTTCTCTACTGAAATTGTATTCTTTTAATTCGTTTGTATAGTTCTTTAATTTAGGTATACTACCTGTAAATATACTAATTAATTTATTTGTTATTTCTTTTCTAATATTATCACTTATATATACATTATTAATATCTACATAATAAAGAATAGTTTCTATATTTCTTATGGTGTCTTCGAAGAGTATATTTGATATACCTTTTTGCTTTTTAATTTTATTAAATTCTTTAACTGTTATATTAAATTCTTTTTCTATATCTGTAATTAAATATGGTTTATTTATTAATTTAATTATATCTTCAGAAGATAAAATATTTATATTATTTTTACTTATTTCTTTTAATTCATTTATCATATTATCCTTCTTTCTTGGTATTATTATATCATGAATAACATTAAAAAGTATCATAAAGAAGAAAACTTAAAAAGATATAATAATACCAAATATAGTAATTAGTATAATGATAAATAATATAATAATTTTTTTCTTCATAGAATTTACTCCTTAATTTATTTAATATAATTACATTCTTTATCTTTAAATGAACATTTAACTTTTGGTTCATCTTTAATAGTGTTATCTGCTTTAAATGATGATGATAAATAAATATATTCATTATCAATATTATCTATAATCATATGTAATGTACTAATATTCGGGGTATTTTTAAAATTAAATTTTATTGTTTCATCTTTTATTTTTAAATTATTAATTGTATATTTATTTATAATATTTTCTTTACCTATACAGTGTATATAAATTTCATTATCTTTAATATGTATATTAGAGGCATTATCTAATGTATCACATTTTTCTATATTTTTTAAAATATAATATGCATTATTACTATTTAATAATATATTAAGATTACTCCAAGAACTTGAATTATTATAATATCTTGAAATTATATAATTTTTATTATTATATTTTACTTCTTTAATAACTATTTCATTATCAATAAAGTTATATTTTTCTAAATTGTTAAATTTAAATAATATAATTAACTTATATATTGTAAAAATAAATAATGGTAATAATATTATTAAAATTATTATATTCTTTTTCTTCATAATTTCTCACCTCTAAAAAATATATTGTTACTATGTATATAATTATAACATGAATTTTATATATTTAATAAAAATATTTTCTATTTCTATGATTATTAAAAAAGATTAGTTTTTTTTACTAATCTTGCATTAATCTATTTTTTTTACTAATCTAGGTCCATTTTGTTTTTGTGAACGTTCTTTAAGTATATCTACACTTTCATTAATAAATGCAATGTAGTCATCATCAATTTTTTCATTAATAGGCATATAAAATTGCTTAAAGTCCTCAAAAAAATAATCCATTCTAGTTAAATATCCATTATTATATATATAGTTATATTCATAAGTATCATAAAATAATTTTTTAGTGTGTTCTAATATTACTCCAAATTCATTAGTATATTCATCTAGGTCTGTGTTAGTAAACTCATAAAAAATTCCATGGGTTTGATCATAATATTTGTTAATTTTTATAAATCTACACCAAATTTTTCCATCATCACTTTTATATTTATTAAGTTCTTCGAGTTCTTTCTGTAATTCACGAATTTTTGAACCTGGTAGAGGTAATGATTGATATTCTGGCATAGTATGAAATCCATTATTTTCTTTTATTATAGGATTACGATAGCCATATACTTCATCAATACCATCAATTATTTTTATTCTAGGGTTCATCCTTCCTGGATTTTCTATTGCCATTCTTACATATAGTGGACGATATTGACCAGCTGAACAAGGGCGATCAATTGTGGCGCCATTGTATGGATTTGTACTTTCTGGCATAGTATGAAATCCATTATTTTCTCTTATTATAGATTTTTTTCTTCTTCCCAAAGTTTTTTTGTAATTTCATCAAAAGCCATATTTTCTCTCCATAATGCCATATATATTTCTCCTTTCTAATTTTTTTATAAGGTAGTTTCAAAGTTGTGATATTATTATATAATAAAAAATTTTATTTTTTTATATTTTATTCTTAAAAGCAGTTATTTATAACTATATTTTAATGTTTTAATTGTATTGGTATGAGAGTGATATTAGCCTTATTAAATTTATTGATAATTTTTTGAAAGTTGTTGCAAATATGGTTTTGTATATGATATACTAAATGTGTTATATGAATGGTATTTTTTTTGGGATTATTTATGAAAAAGAAACTATTTACTATTTTAATGTGTGGAAATTACTGGATGTGGTAAATCTAATTTAGAAGAACCTAAGAATAATTTAAAAGAAAGTCAAGAAAAATATGGCTTTGTTGAAAAAAATAGTTGATGTATTAGTAGCAAAATTTAATACAGAAGTAGTTCAAGATAGTTCATTAAATCCTGCTTCAACTGATTATTTAACTGAAAGTAATAATGAGTATTGGTATGGATTAATAGAAGGAGTTTATTTAGTAGTTGTTCCAGAAAAATTTACTGGTGATAAAACAACTGAAATTGTAGATTATACACTTTTATATGTAGATAAAACTAGTAATTATGAAGTAGATGCTTCTTCATATATTAAATATTTAATTAAAGCAAATAACAGTGAAATTACCGATTCAGAAATTAATAAATTATTGGAAAATGTAAAAACAAAGACTAATTCTGGTGAAATATCAAATAATGGAAAGGGTATTTCTATTGGTTATACAGAAAATGATGAAATATATCAATATCAAGTTTTAAGATTATATAAGTAATTGTAATTAATACTAAAGAATGATAATTTAAATGAGGAGTGGTGATTTTATGGCGATAGTGGAAATTGAATTACCTATTAAAGGTAATAAAGAGGATGTAGAAAAGTTACTACTTAATAATGGTTTTGAGGAATTTCATAAGGTAATAACAATAACTAGTTATTATAAATTAAAGAATGATAATGATATGAATCATGATACTTTAAAATCCAGATGTAAGAGATTAAGATATGTTGAACCTTTATCTAAATTTAAAAATAAAAATCAAGATTACAAGCAATGTATTACAAAATATAATGTAAAAAAATGTAAGAGAGAAGAAGAAAAATTATTAAATAATGGATATGAAAAAATTTATACTGATGAAAAAACTGATTATGTTTATAAAAACAAAATTGAAGAAGAAATGTATTTTCAAATTCAAGATATTAAAGGTGACTGTTTAATGATTGCTTATGATAATAAAAAATATTATGATTTACCAGAAGATGTACAAAGAAAGAAACTAATTAATGATGTTTGTAAATATGGAATAGAAATAATAGATGAAAAGAATGTAGATAGATTTAAATTAATTGGTAAGACACTAACTATTGAAGAAATTGTTGATAAAATGAATTATTATATAAAGGATTTATGTTCAAAAAAGTCAATAATGATAAGTTGTGATTACTTTAAAAGAAAATTAAAAAAATTTTTTAAGTTGACTTAATTATTTTGGAGGTGCACTATGAGTATTAAAGTAATAATGGATTTTGAAGTTATTGGTAATAATAAAGATGAAAAAAAGTATTATGAAAATATAGATATATTAAATAAAATATCTGAAATATATCAAACAGATTTATTTATATCATTAAATGATATTGAAACATTCAAAAAGTTAAATGTTAATAATATAACTACGTATTTAAAAGACAATAAACAAAATACTGATTATTTAAATGAAATTAGCAAAAAGTATGACTGGATAATATACTTTAAAAGTGGAGTAAACGAAGTACTATGTAAGGAAAATATTATCTATACTCCGATTAATCTAAAAGGCAATATTGATAAATTTAAAAATATTAGTTTTACGGAACATGCTAAAAACAAAAAATATTATCATGATTTTTCTAATTATTATATGGAAACATTAGCAAATGATACCCAAAAAGAAGCAAAGTTTTTAATTAATATTTTTAAAAAATATTTAAATAAAGATACTGGAAAAGTAATAGATTGCTGTTGTGGAGTAGGTAGACATGCATATTTGTTAGCAAAAGAAGGCTTTAAAGTTACAGGAATAGATATATCATCCGATCAAATTGCTAATGCTAAAAAAATTCATAATCATTCAAATGTTAACTATGAAATTATGGATATTAGAAATTTTAATTTAACTGATAAAGATTATGATATGTCTTATTGTATGTGGACTACATATAATTATTTATCTTTAGATAAGGATTTAAAAGCATTCATTAAATCAAATTATAGACATCAAAAAAAAGATTCTATTTTAGTTTTAGATAGTAAAAATATTCCTAGATTAGATAAACATAGAATGTATCATAGATATACAGAAAAGGATAAATTTAAAATGGAAATGTTAATTAATAAATATGTATTCAATAATATTCAAAATTCACAATATTTTCTTTTTATAAACGATAATGATAATAAAAAGTTTTTCTACGATGATGAGTTTGTAAGATTTTATACAATACATGAATTAGAAGAAATAGTTAATGGTTATTATGAAATAGTAGATATTTATGGTAATTTTGATATGGAAAAATATGATGATAAAACAAGTAATAGATTTATTACAGTTTTAAGAAGATTATGATTAAAATTATTATTTTGTAATTAATTTTATCGTGAAAAAAATTGGATTTCTAATTAAGTTATGTTATTCTAGTATTATGGAAGTGATAATACATTTTCCTGATACCATTAAACAAAATGTTTTAAATATTGGAAAAATGAAAAAGAAAGTAGTCCTGAAATAACAATTTCAGAGTTTGTAGATTGTTTAATGATTACTCTTGGCTTTTGCGACTTATCTAATATTGATGATTTGATTATTAAAGAAAATAATAATAAAAATATGGTAGAATTATTTTTAGAAACACATAGATTAGTTTCAACTTTATTAAAGAATTTAGAAAAAGAAATATTATTTAAAATATTATCTAATTTATTTACAATAGCAAAGTTATTAAATTATACTGATAAACAGTTAAATGACTTTTGTATAAATAAAATGAACAAGACATTAGAAATGATTAGTAAATAATAAATTATAGTTATGCTGAGAAGTAAATATAAGAAAAATAAAAAAATTAACAATAAGTTTTAAATATAGTGTATAATATAGTTATGTATAAGAGGGATTATTTATGAAAAATGAAACATTAAAACAAATAATTGAACAAATTAAAAAATATAAATTAATTAATTTATTTTCTAATATTGAAGAATTTGAGGATTGGATCTCAAAATTAAATAGTATTCAAGTTAATAATTTTCTTAATCTTAATATAGATTTAGAAGAAGTGATAAATTTTAAAAGTTTATTAATTAATAGTGATTTATTAAATTGTAACGATTACATTCAAAAGGTTCAAGCAATATCAACATTAAAAAATGGTGATGGTTGTTGGCATTTATATAGTAATATATGTAGTCCCAATTTTTTGAAAAGCAAAAATTTTTACAAAGATATAGAAATGTTGAGTAAAGCAGATACTGCTAGATATGGTTTATGGATATTAGGAGAAGATTCTTTTATAAATAGTCCATATCATGATGAAGATTTAAAATTACTTGTTGAAACACATGATACTAATGAAGATAATCCATTAGATTTTGTAGTATCAGATGCTATTGCAACAGTTGCTGGTAATATTGATTCTATTAAAAGTCCATATCATCAAATGGATATGAAACTAATAGCCACAGCAGGAAGTAGTTGTTTGCAAATGAGTCATTCTTATCCCGGAAATAGTTTAAATTATTTAGCAATTAATAAGGTATCATTAGCAGATAAATATCACTTAGAAAATATGCAAATATTAGCAACTAATCCTATTGCAAGGAAATTCTTATATATAATTATGACTGACTCTAATTTTGTTAATGGAAAAAATTATCGCAAAGAAGTAAAAGCACTAAAAAATGCTAAAAGTAAGATAACTGCTAGAGCACTATATTATTATATAGTTAATCCTCAAAAAAAATATATGTATGATATTGATTACTTAGATGATTATGAATTTGATGAAAATGATGCTTATATTTTAGATAAAAATAGTGCTGCAGGTAGTACTACTCCTGATTATATAAATAATTTAAGTGAAATAAATAAATTTGATGATAAATTTGTTATGTATTTTGTTTCTCTATTAGTGAATTCAGATTTTATAAATAGTCAATATAAAAATTTTGATTTAGAATTATTAAAAAGTGTTTCTGATAAATCTGTTTTTATGGATTTATATAGATTAATGAATGATAAAAACTCATTAAATAGTAGTCATCATAAAAAAGATGCTGTTATTATAAGTCAAACATTAGTTGAAAATATACGTAAATTATTATTAAAAAAGGCAACAAACGAATCAAGCCTTAATAGTAGCAATCATGATTATGATATGGAATATATTTTAAAATTGAATTTAAATTCTATTGATGAAGCAATATATGATGAAATAAAATATTATTTATTTAGACCAAAAGGAATTAATGATCCAGAGCATAAGGAAAAACTAGAAAAACTTTTACAAGGTATATTGGTTGAAAGAAGTAATGTATCAAGTTATTTAGATATTTTACAAAGTCAAATAAGTAGTGATTGTCTAACGGTTAATAAAGAAATTCCTGTTGCTAGTTCTAAAAATAAATCTAAATCTAGAATATTAAATTTATTTAAGAAAAATATAAAAAAGAAGGATGATTAAAAGTAATAGATTTATTACAGTTTTAAGAAGGTTATAATTAAAATTCTTATTTTGTAATTAATTTTATTAACACTAGTTGATATTAAAAAAATATATAATATAATGAGTTTCAGTTAAAAATTTATGGTCGTCGGAGATTTGGTGTCGTAACATCGTTTTGTAAAAAAACAAGGAGTCGAAAAAGATGTCGAGTGAGCTCGGTTATTTTAGAAATAAAATGATTGGGTTTTTTAAACTTTAACACACAAAAAATTACACACTAGTATTTTAAGTGTGTAATTTTTTAACATTTGTATCTTTAGTTAATCTGACCATTTTTCGGCCATTACAAATTTGTACATAAAAAATCAAACTAAAAAAGTTTGATTAAATTTCAACTGGACCAAATGACGGGAATTGGGTTTAGGAAAGGATTAGATTGGAATTTTATGTTATTTATGATAAATTCGAAAATATAGTTGCTTATTGTGATAACATTGAAGAATTAATTTCTTATACCGGTATAAGAAAAAACAATTTAAAATCTCGCTTAAAAACAAAAGACTATTATTATTATTTATGTAATGGTTCATACAATTTAATTTATAGATTTTTTGCATAGGTTTGACTAACCTATGTTTTTTATATGTTAAAATCGTAATTATAGAAAGGAGAGTTTAAGAAATGATCGAAAAAGAATTAAAAGCGACATTAGTAAAACGTACTTCAAAAAAAGGTTTAGAGTATGAATGTGTAATGATACAACTTACGCCAACATATGAGAAACCTGTATTTTTAGAAAGTGCTGAATTAGAATTATTGAAGATGTCTACATCAGATAATAAAAAACCTGATGTAAAAGATATTTTTAAATAATTAAGGAGGTGATTTATATATGATGTTTTTAGATGGTGCTACACCTGCTGCACAAACTATAGACTTTACTGGTTATATAAGTGCTTTAACAGGTACTATCACTACTGCACAAGTTTTAACTGTTCTTGCTGCTGTTGTTGGAGTCGGTATGGCTTTCTTCCTAATGTGGCTTGGTGTTAGAAAAGCTACTGCAGGATTCACTACTGCTGTATCAACTGGACGTATTAGAATCTAGTTAACGGACTATATAGTCCTCCAGGTGTAGGACTGAATAAGTTCTACACTTTTTTTATTAAAGAATAATTTTATGTTTTAACCTGAAAATATGTTAGAAAAGTAGTGGGTGTGAAGCGTAAGCGGAATTGATTATTAATAATACATAATTATCTTTAATATATTAAGTAATATTATTAATCAGTTATATTGTAATAGTTGAGCCAAGGTTACAGGAACGTGTCCTGTAAATATAAGGGTGAAGTCCCCCTGACCGGGGGCGAGGGACAAAGTCCCTAAATAGTGAAAGGAAAAAGTATGAAAAATAAAGATATAGATTATTTTATAAGTTTTTTAGAAAAGTTTTTTACTTATAATGAAAAGAAAAAAGAAAAAATTATAAATAAAGTAAAGAGAAAAAATAAGCAGTTCGGTAATTGGTTATATGGTGTAAAAGATTTTAATAGTGATATGCAGTTAGGATTATTGTATGAATTGAGGCGTACAGAATGGTAAGATATATTATTTTATTAGTTATATCAATCATATTATATATAATATTGAAAAATAGAAAGAAAGATGTTTAATACATGGTTTCAGATTGGTGTATGCATGGCCGCAAGAAAATAAGTTATTTCTTTCAGTTATTAAAATATAATAGAGATTTTAATAAAAATAATCCTACTTATTTTCGACCTGACGGCTTACTTGTATTCTGTGGAGGTCAAGGAACAGGTAAAACTTTGTCAGCTGTAAATTATGTATACAATCTTGCTGCTATATATCCTAAAGCCTTAATAGTAACTAATATAGATTTAAGAGATTATCCAGTAGATAATGAAAGAGTTTTTAGATTTAATGATGCGACAGATTTAAAAAAATATAAAAATGGAAAAGAAGGAGTAATTTTTCTTATTGACGAGATACATTTATATTTTAATTCTTTGCAATCTAAAAACATCAATATGGATGTAATGACACAGATAGCACAGCAACGTAAACAACGTATACATATAGTTGCTACTTGCCAGGTATTTGGTCGTATGGCAAAGCCTTTAAGAGAACAATTTAGTAATGTTGTTTTATGTAAAAGTTATTTTAATTTTATTCAGAAGAATGCATTAATTGATAGAGATAGTATAGACAGTGAAGAATCTACTGGTACTAATTTAACAGGTAAAGTAGTTCGTAACTATTGGTGGTTTAGAACCCCAAAAATGTTTGATAGATATGATACATATGCAGTAATAGATAATAAAAATTTATCTGCTGCATTAGAAGATGGACAAGATATATATGGAGGTGTAAATTATGGAAATAGATTATCAAGTAGTCGTTAATTTTATAGTAAGTCTTATGTATTTACTAGCACCTATTGCATCTATATTTGTTATAGTTGAAATTATAACAAATTTCTTCTTTGATTTAGTAAGAGGTAATAGGAGAGTGAAATTATAATGTTAAATAATCAAGAATATTTATTTATAAAAGATTTAACTATTAATATGTATAACAAAGATTATAATTATTATCTTTGCTATACTAACAATGAAAACACTTATAATCAGTCTTATTATGATGTTTTCTGTTATTATTCTAAGAACAATTTAAAACTAAATAATTATACATTAACTATTCCTAGTGATTCAATAAAGTGTTCCTTTGATAGTAAAAATTCTTATTCTAATTATAAAAATAATAGTTTAAATTGTTCTGAAACTACTGATACATCTATTTCTATTAATTCTAAAGAGTTTATTTATTCTAATATAGGTAATAATTCAAATTTAATAGCTGAATATCAAAAAAACTTAAAATATTTCGATGGATTTAAACTTATTGGTACTTCTATATTATTTATAGTTATTATTATTTTCTTATATAAATTTATTGGAAATATTTTAAGGAGTTGATACTATGAAGAATTTTCTTCAATATGCTAAGAATAGATTTTTATATAATTTTTTAAGATTTATTATTATATTATTGCTTGGTTTTATTGCTAGTAATTTTATGAACATAGGTAAAGTATATGCAGATGTAGTATCTAATACATCTACTAATTATTACTATAGTGATACAACAGATGTTACACATACTACTGGCTTTAGAACTAATCCAAGTACTTTAGAATTGCTTGGTAAAGATAATTACGCACCTACCTATGATAAATATGAATATCTAACAGGTTTTGACGTTTATATTCCTTACAATATTACTCAAGGTTCTGTATATACTGTTAAAGTAATATGGACTGTTAGTAATTGGTCTCCCGAAGAATTTAATGTAGCAAATTTTAATGCAAGACTTAATGGTACTGCTATCGTTGGTGCAGTTAATGGTATTATATCCAATCAAAAGACAATTTATTTTACTAATAATTGTTCTACTTATTCTGGCACGCAGTATTGCGATTATATATTTACTACTACATATACATTTACTGCAACTACTACCAATACCGCATTCCGTGTAGGTACTTATAATAATAAGGCATTTAGTTTAATTGGTACAGGGCATTATTTAATTAGTATTGCAAGCGTAAAAGAAGTAGATGTAATTACAAATAATGACAGTACTATTATTAATCAAAACGAGCAGATTATTGAGCAGAACAAACAATCTAATGAAAAACTTGAGCAAGCAGAAAATACACGTAAAGGAATTTGGGAAACTATAAAATCATTCCCTAGTACATTTTCAAATTTTTTTAAAGATTTAGGAGATAAGATAGGTAACTTTTTTACTAATTTACTTAATGGTATATTAGATGGTTTAAAATCTTTATTTATACCTGGAGATGGATTCTTTAAAACATGGTTTTCAGATTTTAAAACATTTATTGAAGATAAGTTAGGCTTTCTTTCAACACCATTTACTATATTTATTGACTTTATAGAAAGTTATTCTGATTTAAGTTCTAGTAATGATATAGTTATTAACATACCTAATATTACTGTACCTAACTTTGAAGATTATAAAATAATATCTGCGACAACATTTAACTGGTCTCAGACACTTAAATCTAAAAGTTCATTACTTAATTTATGGAATTTATATTTAGACTTTATTGATGTATTTTTAATATTAAATTTTATTGGCTTATGTGAAAAAACTTATAATCGTATTTTTGGTGGTGATACATCAAACTACGAGTATTATACAACCGAAGATACTTACAATGTAGATGTTAATACAGGAGAAGTATTATCAAGTAAACATAAAGAAAAAACTACTCATAGAAAGAAGGTAGATGAATGATTATAGAAGCTATTATTAATTTAATTACTACTTTATTAAAATTTATATTAAATTTATTACCCAGTGTTCCAGATTTACCTTCAAGTATAATGACATCATTAGATAATGTAACTAATACTATATTTTCACATTTAGATTTATTAGGTTTATTTGTAAGGATAGATACTATTAAATTATTAGTACCATTAGTAGTAGTAGCATATAATTTTGAACATATATATCATTTTGTAATGTGGTTAATAAAAAAATTACCGCTGTCTATCAATTAATGCCCGGAGTCCTCACTCCTGTGAGGACTAGGGGCAATTGTTATGGAATTTTTTGTAGATTCCATTTGAGGTACTACGACACCTCAAATGGAGTGCATTGTGCTTTATAAGAAAGAGAGTTGAAAAAATGAAATATTATTTAGTTTGTGATACAAGATTTAACTGGTACTTATTATGTACTTATGATATTAGTAGATTAGATTTGGATGAATCTTTTTATAGAGAAATTGATGAAGAAGAATTTAATATTAATCTAGATTTTTGTAAATATGGAGGTAAAAATGATAAAGAGTGATATAAAAAAAAGAAACTGGACTTTTGTCTTATATGAAGATTCATGTGCAAAAGATTGGGAAGATTATTTAATAAGTACTGGTGTACCTTTTGCATATGCTTATCACGATAAAGATAAAACAGATTTAGGCGAAGATAAAAAAGCCCATACTCATGTACTTATTTGTTTTGATGGTCCCGTAACATACAATAATGCAATGACTTATGCTACACGAGTAGGTGCAGCTAACAATGTGATTCAGCCTGTTGGTTCTGTTAGAGGTATGGTTAGATATTTTTGTCATAAAGATAACCCTGATAAATATCAATATGAAGATGATGTTATACAATGTAGAAATGGTTTTGACCCAAAAGATTATTTCGCGTTGACAGTAACCCAACAAAAAGCGTTTAAAAGAAAGATAATAGAATTTATTCAAGATAATGAAATAATAGAGTATGCTGATTTGGTTGAAATTTTAATGAATAGTGATCAAATGGATTTATTTGATATAGTTACAACAAATACATTCTTTTTTACTCAGTACATGAAATCAAGAAAAAATAAAATGAAAAAAGGAGAAGAATAATGATAGAAAAAATTTTAGAAGAAGTTGATATTTTTGAATTGTTTGAAGGTATAGCTGCTAATAATTTAATATTATCTGAAAAATTAGATAAAATAAAAAAAGAAAATAAGAAGTTGAAAAAAATTAATAAAAATTTAAGAAAAAAATTAAATTCATGTTATAATAATTCTAGAGGTGATTTGACAAAAAATAAAAAAAGTTTATAATACTCACCTGAGGTGAGAAAAATGAGCTTTGAAGAAGCTTACAATGAATTTAAAATCTATGCTTCAAAACAGCATAAAAAACAAAGTTTTGACACGTTAACATATAATTTTCAACTTAGAATTTTACCTTTTTTTAAAAATTATAATATTGATCAAATTACATCTAATGATATTTTAAATTGGCAAAGTTATATCTCGACTTTTAACTTTTCTAATAATTATAATACTTCTTTATATTATAATTTAAGTGCTTTTTTTGAATATTGTTCTAATTTTTATGATTTTGATAAATCAATAATTTCTAGAGTAGGTAACTTTAAAAAGCATTATGAAGAAAATAAAAAAAATTTTTATAATCTTAAAGAATTTAAACAATTTATTAAATTTGTTAGTAACAATATTTATAAGCAATTTTTTAATCTCATGTTCTTTACTGGTACTAGACCAGGTGAGGCTATGGCATTAAAATTTAGCGATTTACAGGGTGATTATATTTCTATTACTAAAACTATTAGCAAACATGGTAAGCGTGAGATAGGCACTCCTAAAACATTATCTTCTATTAGAAAAATAAAAATAGATAATTTTTTAAAAAAAGATTTATTGAGTTTGAAAAAATATTATGATAAAGTGTATAATAAACCTAATTTTGATTATTTTATATTTGGTGGCATTAAACCATTAGCTACTACTACTATTAATCGTTATAAAATTAGTGCTTGTGAAAAAGCAAATTTAAGGTCAATAACGTTACATCAATTTAGACATAGTCATGCTACCTTATTACTTCATAATGGAATAGTTATCAATGAGATTTCACGTAGATTAGGGCATAGCAATGTATCTACTACATTAAATGTATATACTCATACTGATTTAACGCAAGAAAAAAGAGTCTCGACCACTCTTAATTCTTTGAGATTTAATCTCTTTGATACGTTATCATATAATTTTCAGCAAATTATATATATTATAACACGTGTTTTACGTGATATAATCTTATGGACCAAATGACGGGAATCGAACCCGCATCTTAGCCTTGGCAAGGCCACATACTAACCATTGTACTACATCTGGAATAAATATTTATTATAACTTTTCTTGGTTACGTATTTAATTATATAAAAAAAAAATAGAAAAATCAACCTTTTTATTAAAAAAAAATTAAAAATATGTTATTATAGTAATTGGTGATATAAAATGTTTGAGAATTTAAGTGATAGATTACAAGAAGTAGTACATAAAATTAAAGGTTATGGTAAGATAACTGAAGATAATATTAGTGAAATGTTAAGAGAAATTAGATTATCTTTGCTTGAAGCAGATGTTAACTATAAAGTAGTAAAAGAATTTACTAATGCTGTTAAGGAAAAGGCACTTGGTGAAGAAGTTAATAAGAGTTTGTCTCCAGGTGAAGCATTTGTTAAGATAGTAAAAGATGAATTAACTGAATTATTAGGTGGAGATACTTCACCATTAGAGACTTCTAAAAATCCAACGATTACTATGTTGGTGGGACTTCAAGGATCTGGTAAAACTACTACTATTGGTAAACTAGCTAATTATTTACGAAAAAATTATAAAAAGAAACCATTACTTGTAGCATGTGATATATATAGACCTGCTGCTATTGATCAATTAATAACAATAGGTAAGGAGCTTAATATTGAAGTATATTCTGAAGGTAAAAAAGATCCAGTAGAAATAGTTAGAAATGCAGTTAAACATGCTAAAGAAAATAATTTTGATTATATATTAATAGATACTGCAGGTAGACTTCATATTGATGAAAATTTAATGGATGAATTAAAAAATATAATTAATGAAGTACATCCTGATGAAACTTTATTAGTAATTGATTCAATGATGGGACAAGATGCTATAAATGTAATTACTGGATTTAATAATGAATTACATTTAACTGGTGTTATTTTAACAAAATTGGATGGAGATACTCGTGGTGGAGTAGCATTATCTGTAAGACATTTAACTAATGTACCTATTAAATTTATTGGTGTTAGTGAGAAATTAGATGGTTTAACAGAGTTTCATCCTGATCGAATGGCTTCAAGAATTATAGGTATGGGAGATATATTATCTATTGTAGAAAAAGTAGAAAGTGAAATTAATGAAAAAGAAGCAATGGATACTTATAAAAAAATGACTAAAGGTACTTTTGATTTAGAAGACTTTTTATCTCAATTAAAACAAATTAAAAAGTTGGGACCTTTAGAAAATATTTTAAAGTTATTACCGGGTGCTAAAAAAATGGGATTAAATAATGTTAATATTGATCCAAAAATTATGGCTAGAACAGAAGCAATAATATTATCTATGACAATGGAAGAAAGAAAAAATCCTGATATTTTAAAAGCAAGTAGAAAACAAAGAATTGCTAAGGGTTCTGGTACAACAGTAACTGATGTTAATAAATTATTGACACAGTTTGAAGAAATGAAAAAAATGATGAAAATGATGCAAAATAAAAATTTTAAGATGCCATTTTAATATTTAGAAAGATGATTAATAGTCATCTTTTTTTTAAAACTATATATTCAAAATAAAAAATATATGATAAAATATATATAGATAGAGGTGTTAAAATGAAGCAAGAATTAGGAAAAGTAATCGAAGTATTTATACCAC
>ERZ779643.748-NODE-748-length-25382-cov-9.201800_pt1 | contig 25382 bp, 22 predicted proteins | sample MGYA00511564_ERZ779643 | MGnify/ENA primary metagenome ERZ779643 (study PRJEB29588, sample SAMEA2147114) | human gut metagenome | biome: human gut; feature: human-associated habitat; material: faeces | place: Denmark | collected 2008/2010 ... | reverse complement strand
GCTAGGAGCTTCTGCCCTTTCAGGGCGTATTGGCTGTGACCTATGACACACCCTCTTTTTATATTTTCAGCCTTGATGCACTGTTTCAGTGCATCAACATTCGTTTCTAACCCTATACTCCGTTACTTCACGAGAACAACCAGGTACTTGCTGGTGCTCCAGAAAATCTGAGAGTTGGTGATGCGGAGCGTATATTGCTTGTTGGCATCACGAACCAGAGTATAAGAGCTTGAAGGATGAGTAGTGAGCAACTTGGCTGACTTAGAGTAGAGCTTGATCTCAGAAACCTCACGGATATCTACCTTTGTAAAGTAGCTCTTGTTGAAGTTGCCGGTCATAACCTTGCCATCCTCCATGATGTGCTGGTTCTTCAGCTCCTTCTTGGTACCGAATACATACCATGCTGTGTTGAGCTGCTTATCCTGAGCATTGATCACCTCAGTCTTCTTACTGCTTTCCTTGGTAAGGTTGCTGGTCTTGGTGTTCAAGTTGTTGATAGTCTCATCAAGAGCAGCAATGTGGATATCCTTGCTATCCAACTCCTCACGAAGTGCCTGGAGCTGCTTCTCCTTCTCAACCAGCTGCTTCTGCAGGTTCTCGATGGTCTTCTTGAGCTGGTCGCCCTGGATAGAGCTGTTAGCCAACTGCTTCTGCAACTTGGCGAGGAGCTCCTTGTTCTGCTTCATGCGAGTAGCGATGAACTGCACATCCTCCTTGAGCTTCTGTCTCTTGGTGGCACCTTCGCCATCCTTCAAGAGCACCACACGGTTCTCGGCCTCATTGATCTGGTTGAGACCATCCTCAATCTCATTCAGAGTACCCAGCATATCATTCAGTTCACTATCCTTCTGCGCAATGATGCTGTTGAGCGAATCTGCTTGAGCCGCATTGTTAGCGACATTGTTCTTGCCGTCGTTACATCCAGTTAAGACAAAGGCTGCGAGGCACGCCATCATTAATAGCTTTTTCATAATCCTTCTCCTTTTTGTTAATTTTATGATTAATACTTTCTTTATTTATTATTCTTACGCTCTTCGCGTCGCTTTTCCTTCAATTCCTCCTTCAGCTGCTTGGGATCCTTGCCCGCCAGTACGATGACGAACTCACCGCGCGGTTCCGTCTCCTGAAAGTGAGCGATCACCTCGGCAAGGCTTCCACGCACACTTTCCTCGTGCAGCTTCGAGATTTCACGGCAGCAGCTCACCTGTCTGTCTTCTCCAAAAACCTCAGCAAACTGCTGCAAGGTCTTCACCACTCTATAGGGTGACTCGTAGAAGATCATGGTGCGCACCTCATCCTTGAGCGATTCCAGATAGGTTTGTCTGCCCTTCTTCTGCGGAATAAATCCCTCGAAGCAGAATCTGTCGCAAGGTAATCCGGACGACACGATGGCTGGGATGCAAGCCGTAGGTCCCGGAAGGGTCTGCACGGTGATGCCTGCTTTCGCAGCCTCACGAGCCAGATAGAAACCAGGGTCGCTGATGCCTGGGGTTCCTGCATCACTGATCAAGGCGATGGTCTCACCAGCCTTCAATCGCTCTACGATGCCAGCCGATGTGCCATGCTCATTAAACTTATGATGCGCCACTAATCGATTTTTAATATCGAAATGCTTAAGCAGGACGCTCGATGTCCGAGTGTCCTCAGCGAGCACCATATCTGCCTCTTTCAAGACCCGGATGGCTCGCATTGTCATGTCCTCCATATTGCCTACTGGAGTCGGTACGATATATAATATGCCCATAAGTGGGTACAAATGTAGTTAATTAATCTTTCATAGCAAAAAAAAACTGCGTATCTTTGCATTTTTTAAAACCTTATTAGTAATTTTGTCCCCGAAATGACTGAAATACTGAATGGGGAGGCACACCGTCCCGGAAGAATTGAAGTGGTGTGCGGATCGATGTTCTCCGGAAAAACCGAGGAACTGATCCGAAGAATGAAGCGTGCCAGCTTCGCCAGACAGAAGGTGGAAATCTTCAAGCCGGCGATAGATACGCGCTACTCCGAAGACAATGTAGTGAGCCATGACCAGAACTCTATCCGATCTACTCCTATTGACTCTTCCGGATCGATATTGCTATTGGCTTCGGATATTGACGTGGTCGGTATCGACGAGGCTCAGTTCTTGGACAATGGATTGGTGGAGGTCTGCAACGAACTCGCCAACCGCGGCGTACGCGTCATCGTGGCGGGTCTGGATATGGATTTCAAGGGGGTTCCCTTCGGTCCGATTCCTGCGCTCTGTGCCATCGCCGACGAGGTGACCAAGGTGCACGCCATCTGCGTGAAGTGCGGTGCACTGGCATACGTCAGCCATCGACTGGTGGCTAACGACAAGCGCGTACTCCTGGGTGAGCAGGATGAATACGAGCCGCTCTGCAGAGACTGCTACCAGAAAGCCATCAGCCAGGAGAAATAGATGAAAGTATCAAAATTCAAAGATCAAAGTAAATGAGTAAGGAGATTACATTCGACAAGTTCATCAGATGGGCTGGTATCGTTACCCTCGTCATTGCAGTACTCTACATCACCAACTATCTGAGTGAGGTACTGCTTCCTTTCTTTATAGCATGGTTTTTCGCATACCTGCTCTATCCCGTCGTGAAGTTCATCGAGAATAAACTCCATATCAAGGTTCGTGCTATCTCCATTCTTCTGGCAATGGGAGCTGCCATTGCCATCGTGGGGGGTGTCATCTGGCTTATCATCCCACCGATGATCGACCAGTTTGACAAACTGGAAGAAGTGTTGACCCGATGGGTTCATCAAACCACCCATACCAACAATCTCACGATGCTGATCAAGGAGTGGCTGCAGGACAACCAGACCACCATAGAACGATTCTTGAAGAGCAAGGACTTCAGCGATGCCCTGAAGACCACGATGCCGAAGGTTTTCTCGGTAGTGAGCCAGACGGCAACCGTGCTGATGAGTATCGTGGCATCCATGATTACCTTATTATATATGTTCTTCATCCTGCTCGATTACGAAACCCTGACAGCCAACTGGGTGCGCATCTTCCCGAAGAAGAACCGTCCGTTCTGGTCGGCACTGATGAAGGATGTAGAGCGCGAGCTCAACAACTATATCCGAGGCCAGGGAATGGTGGCGCTCTGTATGGGCATCATGTTCTGCATCGGCTTCACCATCATCGGTTTCCCGATGGCGATAGGCCTGGGCATTCTGATCGGCATCATGGACCTGGTACCGTATCTTCATACCTTTGCCCTCATTCCTACGGCATTCCTGGCAATGCTCAAGGCGGCAGATACGGGACAGAACTTCTGGGTAGTCTTCGGACTGGCGGTATTGGTATTCTGCGTGGTGCAGGTGATTACAGATATGGTGGTTACGCCGAAGATTATGGGCAAGGCGATGGGCTTGAACCCAGCCATCCTGCTCCTGAGTCTTTCGATATGGGGTGCTCTGCTGGGCTTCCTGGGGCTGATTGTTGCCCTTCCGCTCACCACCCTTCTCATAGCTTATTGGCAGCGGTATGTAACGAGAGAAAAGCCGCAATATGAAGAGAAATTAGGGCAGGATCCACCGGAAACTGCCACTGAAACGGGTAAAATAGAAGAAAAACAATAAAAAAACGACTAAATATTTGGTGATTTCAAAAAATAGTCGTACCTTTGCACTCGCTTTTGAACATAAAGTTAGAGATTGACTCGCTAGCTCAGCTGGTAGAGCACAACACTTTTAATGTTGGGGTCATGGGTTCGAGCCCCATGCGAGTCACAGTCTCAGAAAAGGACTTTCCGTTAAGGGAAGTCCTTTTTTCGTATATGGTTCGGGGAGAAGGATTCTTTTAACTCTCATTAACTAAAAACAGATGCAAGATTCTTGCTTTTCTGCGTTTTATATAATGGAATGTAGGGCAAAAAATGCCCTCGGATACCCAAAGGTGCCGGAAAGATTCCCACATAGAAACAAAAAATTAGAATAAAATAAAATTTCATAAGACAAAAATAACAAAAGAAAAAAGAAAATTTCATAAGACAATGAAGAAAATTACATTATTCTCAATTTTGGCTGTACTCTTTGCAGCTATGTCATTCACCTCTTGTAACTCAAGCAGTGACAACGGTATCCAGCTTCCAACCAAGCAGGAAGCCTATAACATGATGTTGACCGTAGGCGGTTCTCACCAGTGCGGTATCCTCTTCCCTGCTGATAAAAACAACAATATCCAGAAGAAGGACAGTATTGTTACCAACATCACTATCAATCCATCAGACAGTACTTATCTTATCAGCGACTTCCCTGTTAAGTTGTTGGCTAAGTATGTGAAGAACGAGAAATACAGCAAGTTGATTTCAGAAGTACCAAATCAGACTTTGTCTGGAAAGCTTTACCCTGTGGACGCAACAAGCCTTTTCTTCTATACAGCAACAAACAACATCACTTTCAAGGATGAGCAGAACAACAATTATACTATGAAATTCTATGCTCTCAATGGATATGCTGCTGCAGGATTAGACCAAACCAAGAAGAACTTCTTGCTCTATCTCACACCAGGCGCTATCTATAATGGCAATGAAATTGTGAATGATGCATTTAAGACAGCTGCAGGTACACACGGTTCTGTTCCATACATCATGGTTCTGACATTCAAGAAATAAAAAGAATCACCCTGTGATTCTAATTCAAATTCAAGAAATAAAGTTAATACTCTTTTAAATACAAACAACTTACAAATATATGGTCTGAATTTATCACTCAGCGTGAAAACTACATAAAAAGGCGCGATAGCTCTCCTGCTATCGCGCCTTACTTTTTTATCCTATATTTCAGTATCCTAATCTTTCTTCCAGAGCTTGCTCATATCCTCCAAGCTCTTGCCCTTGGTTTCAGGTACCAGCTTCCATACGAAGATGGCTGCAACGATACAGATGGCACCATACAGACCATAGGTAAACCAATGACCGAAATCATCGCCCGGAGTCAGGTGCATATTGAACATCGGTACAAAGGTAGAGCTGACGATGAAGTTGAATATCCACTGGAAAGCTACGGCAATCGCCACAGCTGCACCACGGATGGTATTCGGGAAAAGTTCGGCGATAAGCACCCAGGCAATAGGTCCCCAGGAGAACATAAAGCTGGCACTATATACCATGATACTCAGCATGGTAACCGTACTCAAGGCTTCATTTCCAAAGGTCAAGGCTACGCCCAAGGCTCCTACTGCCATGCCGATGGAACCGAAGATAAGCAATGGCTTGCGACCCAGCTTCTCTACCGTAAAGACGGCAACCAGCGTAAACGAGATATTCACAATACCCATGATGACGGTCTGAACCATCGGATTGCCCATTCCCATATCCTGGAAGATACGAGGCGCATAATAGAGCACCGCATTGATACCCACTGCCTGCTGGAATACAGAAAGCATCACGCCCACAAAGATACACATAAAGCCATAGGAGAAGAGCTTCTCGGTCTTCACGGTCACCGTATTCCTGATATCGTGGATAATCTCGCGTGCCTTCTCAGAACCATTGATCTTGGCAAGCACGCCGTATGCCTTCTCATCCTGTCCAATCATCACGAGATAACGAGGAGTCTCAGGTACGAAGCAGATCAGGAAGGTGAATAGTCCTGCCGGAACCATCTCGCTACCAAACATATATCTCCAGCCCGTCTCGATGGTCCACTGCGCATCCACCATATTGGCGATGGCACCCGCAGCATCATAGATAGGATTGGCATGGGAACCCATGATGATGAAATTGACGAAGTAAACCACCAGCTGACCGAAGATGATGGCAAACTGATTGCAGCTCACCAGCATACCGCGCATATTGCTCGGAGCGATTTCGCCGATATACATCGGACAGATGGCTGAAGCCATTCCTACACCGATACCGCCCAGTACACGATAGAAGTTGAACACCACCAGCAGCGTCCAGTCGGCATGACCCTGAGGAAGGAGATAGGTTTCCGGTTCCATGGATCCCCAGGCAGAGAGGAAGAAGCAGACACCCGCAAAGATGAGTGAGCGCTTGCGACCCAGCCTGCTGGCGAAAAGACCAGAAAGCGAACTACCGATGATACAGCCGATCAGCGCACTGGAAGAAGTGAATCCGTGCATCACATCGGTGTATTCGAAATCACCGGCACCCTTGAAGAATGCCTGCAAACCCTTCTCGGCACCTGATATCACTGCGGTATCGTAACCGAAAAGCAAGCCACCCAATACGGCGACCATCACAATCGAGAAAAGATAGGCCTTAGAGCCCGTTTGTTGTTGTTCCATTTTACTATAGGTTATTTTTTTATTTGTTTATTTATATATTTTTATCTGTTTATTTTAAAATAATACGCATAATCTGCACATTTCCCCTATTTTTTTTGTAAATTTGCAACCAAAATAAGAGAACATAGATATTACGTAATATGAACATCGCAGAATTCTTACATCAGAAGGGCGACAAAAGAGGCTTCTCTTTCGAGGTTTTGCCACCTCTCAAGGGTAATGGCACTGCGGCTCTCTTCCGCACCATCGACAGCCTCAAGGACTTCGACCCACGGTTTATCAACATTACCACACACCACAGCGAGTATGTTTACAAGGAACTGGAAAACGGTCTCCTCACTCGTCAGCGTGTGCGTCGCCGCCCTGGCACCGTTGCCATCGCAGGCGCAATCCAGAACAAGTACGACATCCCTGTCATCCCTCACGTCATCTGTAGCGGTGCCACGAAGGAAGACATCGAATACGAATTGCTCGATCTCCAGTTTCTGGGCATCAGCAATATCCTTGTGCTGAGAGGCGACAAGGCGAAGGAAGACCGACAGTTTACTCCAACAGAAAACGGTCATTCCAATGCCACCGACCTGCTGAAGCAAGTAAACCAGTTTAACGACGGTTTCTTCTTCGACGGCACCCCGATCAAGCATCCGGGTGATAAATTCTGCTGTGGCGTAGCCTGCTATCCGGAGAAGCACGAAGAGGCTCCCAATCTGGAGATGGATATGCAGCATCTCCTGGAGAAGCAGCAGTTGGGCGCTGACTATGCCATCACCCAGCTCTTCTACGACAACGAGAAATTCTATGCTTTCGTAGAGAAGGCTCGCCAGATGGGCATCACCATCCCTATCGTTCCGGCGCTGAAGCCATTCGCCAAGCTGAGCCAGCTCACCATGGTACCAAAGACCTTCCATTGCGACATCCCGGAAGCACTGGCGCAGGAGGTTTTGAAGTGCAAGAGCGATGAAGATGCCAAGGCACTCGGTATCGAGTGGACGACTGCCCAGGTAAAAGATCTCTTCGATCACGGATACAATCATATCCATTTCTTCACCGTTTCGGCGGTGGATAGCGTGAAGCAGATTACAAAAAGCCTATTTTAGAAAGTAGGAAAAAGAAATGAGTCGCCAGGACTTTTTGCCACTGACGACTCATCATAAAGTTTAAAGTTCAAAATTCAAAGTTCAATGTTAAATAGTGAAGTGATAGGTCAGCAAGATATATGGAACCGTCTGATGGAGATGGTTCAGGAGAATCGTGTACCTCATGCACTGATGTTCTGCGGTCCGCAAGGTTGTGGAAAACTGGCAGTGGCACTGGCTTTCGCCAGCTATCTGCTGGGCGATTCCCCGATGCTGAGAAAATGGGAGCATCCCGACCTGCACTTCACCTTCCCTACCATCAAGACCTCCGAGATGAGCGGCGACCATACGCCCGTAAGTCTCGACTTTATGAAAGAATGGCGTGAGATGCTCCTCCAGGAAGGTCCGTATGTACTGATCAGCGACTGGATGCAGCGCATGGGCAAGACCGATGCCGACTTCAACAAGCAGGCTATCATCACCGCCGATGAGACCGACAATCTTTCGAGAGAACTGAGCATGATGTCGAGCCAGGGCGGATACAAGATCAGTCTGATATGGTTGCCGGAGCGTATGAATCTAACGAGCGCCAACAAGATATTGAAACTGCTGGAAGAGCCGCCTCATCAGACACTCTTCCTCCTGGTGAGCGAGCAGCCGGAACTCCTGCTCGAAACCATCAGAAGCCGTGCACAGCGTATCGACCTGAAAAAGATTGAAACTTCCGAGGTAGAGAAAGCGCTCATAGAGCGAAGAGCGCTGGATGCAGAATCAGCCCACCGCATCGCCCGAATCACCAACGGCAACTGGAACCATGCGCTGGAGGAGCTGGACTCAGGCAATGAAAACCGCCAGCATCTGGATATGTTCATCATGCTGATGCGCCTCTCCTATATGCGCAACATCCACGACCTGAAGAAGTGGAGCGAGGTGGTTGCCACCTTCGGCAGAGAGAAGCAGAAGCGAATGCTCGATTACTTCATGCACATGCTGCGGGAGAGTTTCATGTATAATTTCCGACAGCCGGAACTCAGTTATATGACACAGGAGGAGGAGAATTTCGCCAGGAACTTCGCCCGATTCATCAACGAGGCGAATATCATCGATATCTCCAATCTCTTCGAGGAAAGCAAGCGATTCATCGCCCAGAATGCCAACCCGAAAATCGTATTCTTCGACCTGGCGCTGAAGAATATCGTCCTGCTCATCAGAAAATGATGGGAAAGCCAAAGAAGATCCTAGGCGCCATACGCCCTGAAAGGGCAGAAGCTCCTAGCCCAGGGCAACGCCCTGGGTATAATGACAAACAGCAAAGCGCCCTGTAAGGGCAAAAGCTTTGTATATTGCCTGGTACTTGAAGGCTTTTGCCCTTTCAGGGCGGCAGACTTTGAATATCAATTCCCCAGGGCGTTGCCCTGGGCTAGGAGCTTCTGCCCTTTCAGGGCGTGTGGAGCTTGCTGAAAAAATTTAGTAGATAAAAACAAACCCGAAAGGGCAATATATATTAATCAATAATAAATAGAATACATCGTGAATTATAAAAATATGAAATTCAGAATGTGGAATGGCTGCGATAGAGGTCTATGCTGCAAGGCTGTGGGTCGTCAGGACCGACAGCTCAACACATACGACTGGCTAGCCGACGTGCCAGGAAACGCTGAGAGCACCGACCTGGTGGAAGTGCAATTTAAAAATACCCGAAAGGGATATTATCACAATGTTAACAACCTCGACCTCAAGAAGGGCGATATCGTGGCTGTAGAGGCTAACCCAGGTCACGACGTGGGTGTAGTAACATTAACCGGCCGACTGGTAAAACTGCAGATCAAGAAGGCAAATCTCAAGTCACAGGATGACATCAAGCGCATCTACCGACTTGCCAAGCAGGTGGACCTCGACAAGGCAAAGGAAGCCAAGAGCCACGAACACGATACCATGATTCAGAGCCGTCAGATAGCCAAGGACCTGGGCTTGAAGATGAAAATCGGCGATGTGGAGTATCAGGGCGATGGCAACAAGGCTATCTTCTACTATATCGCTGATGAGCGTGTGGATTTCCGCCAGCTCATCAAGGTTCTTGCCGATACCTTCCATGTCCGTATCGAGATGAAGCAGATTGGTGCACGTCAGGAGGCTGGCCGTATCGGCGGTACCGGTCCTTGCGGCAGAGAGCTCTGCTGCGCTACCTGGATGAAGAACTTCGTAAGTGTGAGCACCAATGCCGCACGCTACCAGGACATTTCGCTCAACCCTCAGAAGTTGGCTGGTATGTGCGCCAAACTGAAGTGCTGCCTTAACTACGAGGTAGATAACTATGTGGAGGCAAGCCGAAAGATGCCACCTAAGGATGCCGTGCTTCAGACAGCCGATGGCGAGTTCTATCAGTTCAAGGTAGATATCCTTGCCGGACTCATCACCTACTCTTCTGACAAGAACCTGGCTTCCAACCTGGAGACCATCACCGCAGCACGTGCCAAGGAAATCATCGAAATGAACAAGCAGGGCGAGAAACCGCTCAGCCTGATGGAGAATGGCAAGATGAAGGAAACTTCCAAGAGCATCGACCTGCTCAATGAGTCTGATCTCAGCCGATTCGACAAAGCGAAGAAAAAGAAGAAGAACAAGAACCGCAATGCGAACCGCCCGGAAAAGGGAGATAACCGCCAGCCAAACGGCAACCGCCCGGAAAGAAACGAGAACCGTCAGCCAAACGGCAATAACCGCAATAGGGATAATAGAAACAAGGGACCTCGCCAGCAGGGAAACAGACCTCAACAGGGCAATAACAATAAGCCTCAGCAAGGCAATAATAACAAGCCGCAGCAGGGCGAGAATAACAAGCCACAGGAGGACAAGAAGTAAAAATGAAAAGACTGATTCATTTCGTTTTCATACTGGTGGCAACCATAGCCTTCAGCGCTTGCAATCATGCCAAGGTATATGATGAATATGCCCACACGCCGATTGCAGGATGGGAGAAGAACGATACCCTATCGTTTGAAATCCCTCCGATGGCTGCCACCGACTATTATCAGCAGAGTCTGGGTCTGAGAACCACGGGTGCCTATCCGTTTACGGCATTGACACTCATCGTGAACCAGACCATCTACCCTGCCAACAAGGGTCAGCGTATCGAGAGGACTGATACCGTACTCTGCCAGCTCATCAACCAGCGTGGTGAGAACAAGGGACAGGGCATCAGCTACTATCAATACAACTTCCCTATCAATATCTATAAGATAAACAGAGGCGATTCCATCCATATCGCCATCCGCCACGATATGAAGCGAGAAATTCTTCCGGGTGTAAGCGACATCGGAGTGAAAATAACGAAAAATGACCAATGAGACGTATCTCACTGGTCATTTTTTTATGCTGTAAAGTCCAGCTTCCAATATGGAATATCCTGCTTCTTATGCTGCAAGATCTAGCTTCTTACCAGGTTTCTTCCGGCATCAATACGCAGAAAGATGAAAAGCAGGATGGTAAAGCCCCAGAGCGAACTACCTCCATAACTGAAGAATGGAAGCGGAATACCGATTACCGGCGTCAGTCCCAGCACCATTCCCACATTAATAAACAGGTGGAACAGGAATACCGAGAGCACACAGTAGCCGTATATTCGTCCGAACTTGAAAGGTTGTCGCTCCGCCAGATGTATCAATCTCAATATCAACATCAGGAAGAGCAGCAGCACGCCTGCCGAACCCAAGAATCCTTCCTCCTCTCCTACTGTACAGAATATGAAGTCGGTATCCTGCTCAGGCACGAACTTCAGCTTGGTCTGAGTTCCGTTCAGGAATCCCTTTCCCTGCAAGCCACCCGAACCGATGGCAATCTCACTCTGATGCACATTATATCCGGCACCCGCCAGGTCTTCATCCAATCCCAGCAGCACGTTGATACGCACTCGCTGGTGAGGTTCCATCACGTTGTTCAGCACATAATCGGCACTGTAGAAGAAGGCAATACTTCCCATTGCGAAAATCGAAATCAGGAAATAGTTGCGGAAGCGGGTTCTCAAACCGTGATACACCAGGAATCCGATCATCACCGCACAGAGCAGCAGCTGCACCCATACAATATCAAACGGAATGATGTAGGTGGAGAAGAGCGCAAAGATGAGCGTGATGCCCACCGAGTAGCTTAGGATGATGAGAGCATGCTTCCTGTTGCCCGTATAGCTGTTCACCAGTCCTGCCGTGAAGATCTGCACCAGCAGCAGCACCGTGAACTTTCCCATCGAGGTGTAGGTGTCCCACATCACAACATTCTCGTACTTGATACCCACCACAAAGTAAACCACCATCGAGACTCCGGTAAAGAGGATGGCACCCGGCATTCCCTCGCGGTAAAGCATCAGGAAGAAGGCGGAATAAACCAAAGCCGAACCCGTCTCACGCTGTCCCACGATACAAACCATAGGCAAAAGAATGATGCCCACAGCCGCCATAAAATGCTTCATTTTCTGGATATTGAATCCATAGCTGCACATAAACTTCGCCACAGCCAGCGCCGTAGCAAACTTACCGAACTCGGCAGGCTGCAGTCGCAGCGGGCCAAGCACGAGCCATGAGCGCGAGCCTTTTATCTCGTGGGGGTTGAATATCGTTGCAAACAGCAGCAACAGCAGTATGGCGTATATGATATAGGCGAACGTGTCGTAGAAGCGGTCGTCGAGCATCAGCAGCACGAAGCCGAGGCAGATAGACGTGCCTATCCACACTATCTGCATGCCCGAGCGAGTGCTCAGACTGAATATGTCGGTGTCGCCGTAGGTATAGCTTGCACCGCACACGCTCAGCCAGCCGAATGCCAGCAGAGCCAAATATATGCCTATCGTCCACCAGTCGAGCGAACGAAGTACGCTTGGTTGTTTATCTGTTTGCTGCCCCATAACTTATACGTCTGCGCTGGAAGTCGGTCGCCCTCTTCTCTGATTCGGGCGAGAGCTTGCCTTTGATATACTGTTCCATCATAAGTGCGCCGATAGGCACACCATAGTCGGCGCCGAATCCGCCGTTTTCTACATACACGGCGATGGCTATCTTAGGATTGTTCATCGGCGCGAAGCCCATGAAGATAGAGTGGTCTTGTCCGTGGTTCTGTGCCGTACCGGTCTTTCCGCACACCTCATAGTCGGCCCTGTCTGCGGCGCGGCAGGTTCCTCCGGTTACTGCACGCCTCATGCCTGCCACGATATATTCGTATGCCCTGCGGCTGGCTTTTGTGTAATGTTTCTCTCTGAACTTGGCTTCGAGCTGTTCGCCTTTCACCTTCTTCACCACGTGCGGTGTGTAGAAGTATCCGCGGTTGGCTATCGTTGCCCCGAGGTTGGCTATCTGCAGCGGCGTAAGCAGCACCTCGCCCTGTCCTATGGCGATGCTGATTACGGTCAGGGCATTCCATGAACCCCTGTATGCCTTGTCGTAATATTGTGCGTTTGGTATCAGGCCTCGTTTCTCTCCGGACAGGTCGATGCCCAGTTTGTAGCCGAATCCCATGCTCACCATGTAGTCGCGCCATGTGTTCATGCCTTCCTGTACATTCTTGTATTTCTTCCTGTTGCCGAGCATATAGTAGAGTCCCCAGCAGAAGTAGCCGTTGCAGGATGTTCCTATTGCTGGTACAAGGCTTATGGGTGAGGCGTGGCCGTGGCATCCAACGTGGAGTCCGCGGCAGTAGAATCCGTGGTGACAGGGGAACGATGTGCCCGGACCGATTATGCCTTCGGTAAGGAAGGTGAGGCCTTGTGTGGTCTTGAATGTTGAGCCCGGAGGATACATACCCATGATAGAGCGGTTGAGCAGCGGCTTCCACGGGTTGCGTGAGAGCATGGCGTGCATCTTTCCGCGCTTGCGTCCAGTTACCGTCCTCGGGTCGTATGTAGGCGATGATACCATGCACAGCACTTCGCCGGTGGACGGCTCGATGGCCACGATGCTGCCTATCTTTCCCTCAAGGAGCCTCTCGCCCAGTGCCTGCAGCTTTATGTCGAGGCTCAGAGTGAGGTCTTTGCCCGGCACAGGCCTGCGGTCGAACTTTCCGTTCATGTAGCTGCCCTGTATCCGGCCGTGGGCGTCGCGCAGCATTATCTGCACGCCCTTCTCGCCGCGCAGCTGCTTTTCGTATGACTTCTCCACGCCCATCTTGCCTATGTAGTCGCCGGGCTGATAGTAGGAATCTTCCTCTATGTCGGCTGCCGACACTTCAGCCACGTCGCCAAGTACATGTGCGGCATACGGCATGGTGTATTGTCTTACGCTTCGGCGCTGTACGTAGAAGCCCGGAAAACGGTAAATCTTTTCCTGAAATACGCTGAACTCTTTTTCTGACAGCTGGCTCATGAAGAGCTGCTGCGTGAAGCGTGAGTAGCCGGGATTCTTGTTGCGGTCTTTTATCTCCTCCATTCTCTTGATGAAAAACTCTTTTGTTATGCCAAGAGAATTGCAGAATTCGGTGGTGTCGAGTCTTCCTTTCTCCTCGTTCATCACCACCATTATGTCGTAGGCATTCTGGTTGTATACAAGCAGTTTGCCGTTTCTGTCGGATATGACGCCACGCGCCGGAAACTCAACTTTCTTGAGGAAAGCGTTGCTGTCGGCGTTTTTCTTGTAGTCGTCGCTCATTATCTGCAGCGTGAAAAGGCGTATGATGTAGACGGTGACTATGAATATAGCCACTCCCGCAATGACATAACGTCTGTATTCAAGTCCGTATTCCTTGTCCATAATCCGGCCTTTCCTGCTTTAAGTGAATTATCTTTTTCTTACGTTCTCTATAACAATAATCAGTATTGCGGTCAGCACAGAGCTTCCGCCGATGTTTTTGAGCCATTGCAGCCAGTTGAAGAAGTTGAACGACTCAATGGTGAAGAATAATATGTTATAGATGAGAACGCAGATTATTGTATAGTAAATGAATTTTGTCATGCCCAGCGACTTAATCTCAGGCTTCAGGTCATCAGGCGAGTCGCGCTGTATGAAAAGGTTGAGAATATAGGGCTGAAGGAGTCCGAGCAGTGTCGTTGAAGCAGCTGCCACGCCGGGCGTGTTAGAGAAAATGTCGATGCAGAGTCCGGTGAAGAAACTCCAAAGAAGAGTTCCCCAGCGCGGATAGTCGTGTCTGAACAACATTATGAAGTAGATGTAGAGCAAAGGTGTAGCGCAACCGAACAAGTTGATGTGGTTGAGCACCAGTGCCTGTGCCAGACATAGGATGATGAATGTGAGAAAATGTTTTATAATTTCTATGTTCATTCTTTTACAGTTATCCTTAGTTCTGCTTTATTTTCAGTGAGTCTTCGGCAGCGTGCAGCAGGTTGATGCGTTCTTCCATCACCGTGTTGTCAATGATGCACACGTCGCGTATGTTGCCGAAATCAGTTGTAAGGCGCACCTGTATTCTGTACGAAAGGCCGTCGTGCGAGTTGTATACATGCAGAATCTGTCCTACGATGATGCCCGGAGGGAATATCGAGGAATATCCGCTGGTCTCAACAAGGTCGCCAAGTCTGAAGTGAGCATGGCGCGGTATGTCGTCTACGTATGCCAGGTCGGCGGCACCGCCGGTCCAGTGCAGGTATCCGTAATAGCCTCGTTTCTTTATCGTTACGCTGATGTTCGACTTAGAGTTGAGCACCGGTATGACAACAGAATAATGGTCGGACACCATATAGACAACGCCCACGACGCCGTTGCCGCAGGCCACACCCATATCCTTGCGCACACCGTCGGCCGATCCCTTGTCGAGAGTGATAAAGTTGTCCTTCTTGTCAAGAGAGTTGGTTATCACCTTGGCCGGAATGAGCTTATAGGCCTTCAGTATCTGCATCTGCGTGTGCTGCAGGCGTGTAGAGTCGCCCGTGTTGCTCTTTATCTGTTCAGACAGCTTCCTTACTGTCTGCTCGAGATAAAGGTTGCGCGTATTGAGTTGCTGGTTTATCTTTGTCAGGTTGAAGAATGTCTTCACTGCAGCGTCCCATTCGTATACCTTTCCGGTTACGGCATTGGCCGACGAGAAGAACACGCTGCCCTGATAGCTGTTGAATCTGAACAGCAGCGTCAGGCTGATAACTTCAAGTATGACAAAGAGAAACCAGTGGTTATATTTCGCAAGAAATTCCAGTAGGTTGCGCATGGCTTATCTCATCAAGAACGAGAAGCGGTCAACGTTCTTCAATGCAATACCCGCTCCTTTTGCTACGCTGTGCAAAGGATCGTCGGCCACGTGGAACTGGATGTTAATCTTGTCGGTGAGACGTTTGTCGAGACCTCTGAGCAGTGCGCCTCCTCCGGTGAGGTAGATACCGTTCTTTACGATGTCGGCATAAAGCTCAGGCGGAGTCTTCTCGAGAGCAGAGAGCACGGCGTTCTCTATCTTGGCGATGGTGCGGTCAAGACAGTGGGCTATCTCCTGATAGCATACGGGCACCTCCATAGGCAGTGCCGTAATCTTGTTAGGTCCGTGTACTACATAGTCTTCGGGAGCTTCTTCTCCAAGGTCTGTCAGTGCCGATCCTACGTGTATCTTGATGCGCTCGGCCATACGTTCGCTGACCTTGACATTGTGCTGGCGGCTCATGTACTCCTGAATTTCGGCAGTGAGGTCGTCGCCGGCAGTGCGGATAGAGTTGTTCGACACGATGCCTCCGAGAGAAATTACGGCAATCTCGGTGCTTCCTCCGCCTATGTCGACAATCATGTTTCCTTCCGGAGCCTCAACGTCGATGCCAATGCCTATCGCCGCAGCCATGGGCTCGAAGATAAGATACACGTCGCGTCCGTCGGCATGCTCGGCACTGTCGCGCACCGCGCGCAGCTCCACCTCTGTGCTTCCCGAAGGCACTCCTATCACCATGCGCAACGACGGCGAGAACAGTCTGCTGCCGGTGTGCACCATCTTTATGAGTCCGCGCATCATCTGCTCGCACGCCGTAAAGTCGGCTATCACTCCGTCGCGAAGCGGCCTTATGGTGCGTATATTGTCGTGCGTCTTCTCATACATCATCTTTGCCTTTGCGCCGACAGCAATCATCTTGTCTGTGCGACGGTCGAGCGCGACCACTGACGGCTCGTCAACGACAATCTTATCATCACTGATAATGATTGTGTTCGCCGTACCCAAATCCATTGCTATCCCTTGAACGAATGAAAAAAATCCCATTTCCTTAATTATTGAATTTCTGTTTTGCTGTTTCTTGTGCGTGTCAGCCGGACCATCCGCACCACTCTAACGTGTCTCTCGCCGGTGCGTCCGGCATATCGCGGGAATATAATCAGGACATCACTTGCTGAACCAATCGTGTATCGCAGTGTCGTAATGGCTGCTCACTCCGAATGCTCTCGTGGCGAACATCTTGCGGTCCTCAAGGTCGGTCTGCGCGCCCTTACGGTTAAGGATGTCGAGCAGCACGCCATATTCAGCCTTGCTCGGGACGATGACCACGTCGTTGAAGTTCTTTGCTCCGGCACGTATGAGCGATATGCCGCCTATGTCTATCTTCTCAATTATGTCGGCGTCTGACGCTCCGCTTGCCACTGTCTGTTCGAAAGGATAAAGATCCACTATCACGAGATCTATCTCCGGTATCTCATACTGAGCCATCTGCTCGCGGTCGCCCTCGTTGTCGCGGCGTCCGAGTATGCCTCCGAACACTTTCGGGTGAAGGGTCTTCACACGACCTCCGAGTATGGACGGATATGTGGTGACACTCTCCACGGTGCGGCATTCGTATCCGAGCGACTCTATGAATTTCTGTGTGCCTCCGGTAGAAAGGAATTTCACGCCCTCGGCATTGAGCTTTGCAAGCAGTTCGTCAAGTCCGTCCTTATGGTAGACGGACACAAGTGCAGTCTTGATTTGTTTTGTTCCAGCCATTTTAAATTTATTATATGCGTTCGAGATGCAAAGTTACTAAAAAGGCATGATATTACATATTAAAAAAATAGAAAAAATCTGCCGTCATGTTTATTTGTGCAGGCAGCCATGCGGACGGGGGCAAACAGGGACTGTGCGGCGGCTCTGTGAAAGCGGCGGAAAGGGCGGGTCGGGACTACGCATAATTATGCATGCATTCCCGTATATTCATGCAGAAAAGGCGGCGGAGACCATACCTCAACTTCACGAGAGCAGGATATTTACGGAAAAGATGCCTTACGGCGAGGAAAACGCAGAAATACGGCGTTACGCATAACTCCCAACCACACAACCAATTACGTCTGACGCCATTTCCGCATAGGCACAACGGCACTGCGGAAAAGCCTTTCTCATGCCGCGAAAGAGCCTTTTCGGGAGTGCGGAACAGTGCTTTCCGTATGCCGGAAAACACCATATCGCATAGCGAAAGGCAATGTTTCACTGAATAAAATATACCATTCGCACACTTTAAGGAGCCGCGGACGGCGTTCTGTTGTCATTTTCACATCTTTCCGCATTCTCTTTCGCGAATTACGGATGTCAAGATTTTTTACCGTCAAAAGCGTATATTTATGCATCCGACGTCACCTTTTTAAGACTGTCATATTCCGACCTGAATTCCGTGGGCGTGACTCCCGTGAGCCTCCGGAAATATTTGCAGAAAAAACTGTCGTTGGCGAAATGCAGTCTGTAGGCTATCTCGCCGACAGGCATTCGGGTGTGGCACAGCATCACCTTCGCAGCCGTAACGACAGCCCGGTCTATCCATTCCTTTGCAGTGACACCGCTCGCCTTCCTCACGAGTGTGCCAAGATAACGCTCGCACATGCACATCCTGCCGGCATAGAACGACAGCTGACGCTCGTCCCTGCAATGGGTGTTGACAAGGGTGATGAACCTCTCGAACACCTCGCGCCCACGCGAACGGACGTTCACCGGCGAGCTTATCTGCCGTTGTCTGAGCCAGTCGGCATAATTGACAAACGCCGACGCCATGCCCAGCACCGCGTCGCGGCAGAAAGGTGTCTGATGTACGACATCCCATATCACGCGCATCATGCCGGAGAGAACCGCCATGTCGTGTTCAGAGAGAAGCATATGAAACGACGACTCACTGCCGCACAGCGACACGGGGAGGCGTCCGTCGAACGCGAGATTGAGGAAGGCGTCGCCCATCAGCATGCCATGCGGCATGAAATCGGGACTCACACGGTTTATCTGCGCCACACTCCCCCGCCCCACATATATGAGCATGCCGGCGTGAAACCTGCGGTTAATCAGATTGACGGTGACGTCTGCCTCACCTCGCATCAGCAGCAGGAACCTGCTGTCCTCGACGAGAAACGGAGCCTTACGGTTTAGAATATTGTCGAAAACCCTGTTATAGCCTTTTATCATGGCAAAGTCGTGACCGAGGAAAAAGGTCTTCCCGTCAGTATCCCTGTCATCTACCATCCTTCGCATATCAGAGAATGAAAGGCGGTCGAAAGTATTGTGATTTTCCGACATAATATATAATATAATGTGTAAGCAACATATTCAGCGTGGCACGACAACGGTACGGATTCGTCTGTCGACGCGAGGTTTTGCTTATTTACAGGACGGACAGCAGTCGCATACGCCCCACCACGACTGCAAATATAATCAATTCATGGTCTAAACATGCCGTCTGCGGTGTAAAATATTACAAAAAGAACATTCATAAATAAGTAATGATAATGAAGTGTAACGGTTTATGCACTATCTTTGCATAAGATAAGCTGCACTCGGGAAATTGAAAGCAAGCTCTCTTTCCGCTCGTTTGCATTATCTTTGCATAAGATAAGATGCGGTTCGACAATATCAAGTATGGAAAACAAAGTTTACCATCCATGCTACTGCACTCACCTTTCATTATCTTTGTCATAGATAAGCTGCACACCGGGAAAGGGAAAACAACGTCTCATTGCACTCAGTTATACTTTCCCGGAAAAATATAAAAGACAACGTATGTATATAAGAATGACAAACAGAACATTACAGGCAATAATCGCGGTTGTGCTTTCACTACCGGCAGGGGCTCAGGTGACACTCGACGAATGCAAGACTTCGGCAAGAGAGAACTATCCTTCCGTGAAGCAGTACCGGCTGATAGAGCTGAGCCGCGACTACACCGTGGACAACGCGTCGAAGGCATGGCTGCCCAAGATAAGCGTGGCGGCGGGTGCCGTACTGATGTCAGACATTACCGGGAACGTGGCGGGAGGCGCGCCCGGAGAAATAAGCAACGACATATACGGAGCCATGCTACAGGTGAAGCAGACCATATATGACGGAGGCTCCACCGCAGCGAGGAAGCGCGTGACACGTGCAGAGGCTGATGTGGAGAAAAGCCGACTCGACGTGACAATGTACGACATAGACAGCCGTGTGGAGGAACTGTTCTTCTCAATACTGACCTTGGACGAGAAGATGAAGCAGATAAGCCTGCTTCAGGACGACCTCGCACTAAGCATGCGCACCGTGGAGGGACTGATGAAAGGAGGGCTTGCCAACCGGTCGGATGCGGACGCCATAAAGGTGGAACAGCTGAAGGCGCGCCAGCAGGAGAGCGCTATGGCGACGTCACGCGACGCCTACGTGAGGATGCTCGCCGCATTCACAGGGAAAGACCTGACGTCTGATACACAACTGCAAAGACCTGCCGACACAGTGATACCCGACCGTGGAGGTGTGGAGAACCGCAGACCGGAACTGGATTATTATTCCTCCCGCATGCGTCTGCTTGACATACAGCGCAGCGCACTCGACACCCGTCTGCTCCCACAGATATCGCTTTTCGGAGCGGCTGTCTATCACAACCGCATCAACAACATCATAAAGAACGGCACACTGGCTGCCGGAGTGACCCTCAGCTGGAACATCGGGGCATTGTACACACGCAGGAACGACATAAGAAACATAGAAACGCAAAAGCGGAAAACGGAGTCGCTGCGTGAGACTTTCATGCTCAACACACGCATGCAGAACGAGAACTCATACGGCAGCATTGATGGTCTGAGAAGGCAGATAGAACTCGACGACGAGATAATAGCACTGCGCCTGAACATCAGGAAAACCACGGAAAAGAAGGTGGAGAACGGCACGGAGACCGTGAACGAACTGCTGAGGCACGTCAATGCCGTGAGCGAGGCGAGACTGGACAAGGCGATGCACGAGCTGATGCTTACGAGGGAGCTTTACTCTCTGCGCCACAACAACAATATGTGAACGCACAGTAACGGGTCAAATACCCGGAACCAGGAATGATATAAACTGACAACAGCCAAAACGAACAATGATGAGAACAGGAACGATGATAATGATTACGGCTGCCGCTATGCTTGCCGCATGCGACAGCAGGGAGAACGGTTTTGACGCGACCGGCATCTTCGAGGCGACCGAAATAACAGTATCGGCACTGGAGACGGGACAGATTGTGCGCCTTGACGCCGAAGAGGGCACGCTGCTGAAGAAAGGACAGCAGGCGGGACTCATCGACACCGTGCAGCTGGCACTAAGCGCGATAAGGCTCGGGGCTACGAAAGAGAGCATCGCGAGCAGCAGACCTGACATACAGACACAGATAGCCGCCACCAGACAACAGATTGAAAAGGCGGAGATGGAGAAGCTGCGCTTCGAGAGACTTGTGCGCGACAACGCGGCTAACAGGAAACAGCTGGACGACGCGGAGAGCGCGCTGAAGGTGTTGAGGCGGCAGTTGCAGGCACAGCTTTCGTCGCTCGGCAACAGCACCCGCAGCCTCGACAAGCAGATGAACGCCACGGACATACAGAGAATGCAGATACTCGACAGACTCGGGAAATGCAGGATTGTGGCACCGGTCACCGGAACAGTGATAGAGAAATATGCCGAACAGGGCGAATTCGCCACGACAGGCAGACCGCTGTTCAAGATTGCGGACACGCGCAGAATGTACATAAGGGCATACATCACATCCGAACAGCTGGCGGAGGTGAGGACAGGACAGAAGGCGAAGGTGACCTGCGACTATGGCAACGGCAAGGGAAAGACTTATGAGGGGACGGTGACGTGGATAGCGCAGAAGTCTGAGTTCACACCCAAAACAATTCTCACCGACGACGAGCGTGCCTCTCTCGTATATGCCGTAAAGATAGCCATAGACAACGACGGGGGCGCGAAGATAGGTATGTACGGCAAAGTGAGGTTTCTGAAATGATCGCACTCGACAACATATGCAAGATTTACGGCGGCGCGACGGCACTCGACAGGGTGTCGCTGAGAGTGGAACGCGGAGAGATGGTCGCCCTTACCGGATGTGACGGAGCGGGGAAATCGACTCTGCTGCGCATAGTCACGACACTGCTCCTGCCCGACTCCGGCAGCGGCACGGTGGGAGGAATGGACATAAGAAGGCAGGCTTCGGGGATAAGGCGCATATGCGGCTACATGCCGGAACGGTTCTCTCTCTACGAGGATCTGACGGTGGAGGAAAACCTGAAGTTCTACGCCACCCTGTTCGGAACAAGCATAAGGGAGGGCTACGGAAACATAAAAGGCATATACAGTCAGATAGAACGGTTCAAGGACAGGCGCGCCGGGGCGTTGTCGGGAGGAATGAAACAGAAGCTGGCACTGTGCTGCGCGCTGGTGCACAAGCCTCAGCTGCTGGTGCTCGACGAGCCTACGACGGGTGTGGATCCGGTGTCGAGAAAGGAATTGTGGGACACGCTCGGCACAATAAACAGAAGCGGCGTGACGGTCATAGCTGCCACTCCGTACATCGACGAGATAAGAAGATGCGGACGGGCTGTGTTCATAGACAAGGGCTGCGTCATGGGTACAGGCAGCCCGGACGACATACTGACGCGCTTTGCCGACATATTCTGTCCCGACAGACCGCGCACGCAGAATGACATGAAAGACAGCGGCAGGCAAGAGGTGATAAAGGTGAGCCGTCTGGTGAAAGCCTTCGGCAGCTTCAGGGCGGTGGACGACATATCGTTCAACGTGAGGAAAGGAGAGATATTCGGATTTCTCGGAGCAAACGGAGCAGGAAAGACAACGGCAATGCGCATGCTTACCGGTCTGAGCCGTCCCACCTCCGGACACGCGGAGGTGGCAGGATTTGACGTCGCCGCACAACACGAGCAGGTGAAGAGACACATAGGATACATGAGCCAGAAGTTCTCTCTGTATGGCGACCTGACGGTGAAGGAGAACCTGAGACTGTTCGGAGGGATATACGGAATGGCAGAAAACGACATAAAGCGGAAAAGCCGCGAGGCGGTGGAACGGCTCGACATGAAAGCCTTGGAAGACACCCTCGTGAGGGAGCTGCCGCCCGGATGGAAACAGAAGATAGCCTTCACGGTGAGCATAATGCACAATCCGGAGGTGGTGTTCCTTGACGAACCCACGGGAGGAGTGGACCCTAAGACAAGGCAACAGTTCTGGAGACTCATATACGAAGCTGCCGGACGCGGCATAACCGTGTTTGTGACGACCCACTACATGGACGAGGCTGAGTATTGCGACCGCATATCAATAATGGTGGACGGGCAGATACGCGCCATGGGAACACCCGGTGAACTGAAGTCAAGGTACGGATGCGACGCCATGGACGGAGTATTCACAAGACTTGCCATGACGGCAAAGAGAGGAGAGCGCGCACTATGAGAGAATTCATGGCATTCATATCGAAAGAGACGAAACACATCCTACGCGACAGCCGTACGATGATGGTGCTGTTCGGCATGCCGATAGTGATGATGCTGCTGTTCGGATTTGCCATATCGACAGATGTGAGAAACGTGAGGACTGTGACCGTGACTCCGGTGGAGGACATGCTCACCCGACGGATAGCGGAACGGTTGGATGCGTCGGAATATTTCACCGTCACCGGCAGCACGGACTCTCCGGAAAGCGCGGCAAGCATGATAAGAAGCGGCAGGGCTGACATGGCGGTTGTATTCCAGCCTTCTCCGGCAAACCACAGATACGACGGCGAGGAGGCGATACAGATAATGACGGACGGCTCAGACCCAAACATGTCTGTATTGCACGCCAACTATGCCGGACTGATAGCGGCGGAGACGCTCTACGGACAGACGGCGGCGGGTCAGGCAGTTGAGACAAGGCTGATGTACAACCCGCAGATGAAAAGCTCCTACAACTTCGTTCCGGGCATCATGGGGATGCTGATGCTCATCATATGCACCATGATGACGTCTGTGAGCATAGTGCGCGAGAAGGAACGGGGAAGCATGGACACGCTGCTCGTGTCGCCGGTAAAGCCGGTTGTGATAATAACAGCCAAGGCGGTGCCCTATTTCGTACTGTCGACAGTAATACTGGCATGCATAATCACAATATCACGTTTTGTGCTCGGCGTACCGATAGCCGGGAGTCTTCCGGTCATTGCTCTGGTGTCGTTTATATACATCGTGCTCGCGCTGTCGCTCGGACTTCTCATCAGCACAGCCACACATACACAGGTAGCCGCACTGCTTGCCTCGGGAATGGCGATGCTCGTTCCCACCCTGCTGCTGTCCGGAATGATATTTCCGGTGGAGAGTATGCCAGGGATACTACAGTATGTCTCAGCCGTGGTTCCGGCAAGGTGGTACATCTCCGCTGTTAGGAAAATCATGATAATGGGGGCAGAGCCATCCACCATAACCGTAGAGACGTGTGTGCTGCTCGCAATGACCGCAGTGCTGCTTGCTGCCGCCCTGAGGAATTTCAAAGAGCATCTGAAATAAAAAACATCGTGTTATGACAATAAGATACCTGCTGGAAAAGGAGTTCATACAGATAATGCGGAACACGTTCATTCCCAAAATGATTTTTTTGTTCCCTATTATAATAATGTGTGTTACGCCTTGGGTGACAAGCTTCGAGGTGAAGAACATAAAGGTGAGTGTGGTGGACAACGACCATTCCACGCTTTCGTCGCGACTGATACACAGGATTGAGGCGTCCGACTACTTCGTTTTCGCAGGAACGGAGAGAAGCCACGAGGAGGCGATGCAGGAGATGGACAGATGCAGGACGGACGTAGTTGTAGTGATACCGGAGAACTATGAGCGCGACGTGACTAACGGCAGACAGCCGAGAATACTGATTGACGCGAACGCGGTGAACGGCATTAAGGGAGGAATGGGGGCATCGTACATAGCGAACATAATAAGCGACAATCTGAAGGAGCATGCCCGCCCCGCGGCGGAAGGGAAAGGTGAGAAGCTTGCGACATTCAGTCTTTTCAACAAAGGGCAGAACTACAAGATATTCATGATTCCGGCACTGATGGCGATACTCATAGTGATGTTCTGCGGATTTCTGCCTGCACTCAACATCGTGGGGGAGAAAGAGCAAGGCACCATTGAGCAGATAAACGTGTCGCCGGTAGCAAAAACCACATTCATCATCGCAAAACTCATTCCTTACTGGATTATCGGCATGATAGTGATGACAATATGCTTTGTGCTGTCATGGGCTGTATACGGCATTGCCCCTGAGGGAAACATACTGCTGCTTTATATGCTTGCGATGCTGCTTGCGCTGACTTTCAGCGGCATCGGACTGATGATAAGCAACTACAGCCATGCCATGCAGCAGGCGATGTTCGTGATGTGGTTTGTCATGGTGTGCATGATACTGTTGAGCGGACTGTTCACACCCGTCAGCTCTATGCCCGACTGGGCAATATACATCACCACTGTGAATCCTTTGAGATACTTCATCGACGGCATGCGCACAGTGTTCATAAAAGGAGGAACGCTATGCGACATACTGCCGCAGACAGCCGTTCTCACCGCCTTTGCCATAGTGGCAAACACTCTGGCAGTGTACAGTTATAAAAAGAACGGGTAGTTTTTTAATGCAAAACAGTGCCAGTGAGCGCATGACAAAACTCGTTATTTAGGCGGACTATCCAAAGTAGAGACGCAAAATCTTGCGTCTCACAAGCAATGATACGCAATAAACTTATGTGATTATATGCCTGTCATTGCCGCGATTTTTCCTCGGGAGACGCAAGATGACGCAATAAATATAGGTAATTACATGCCTTTCATTGCCGCGATTTTTCCTCGGGAGACGCAAGATTTTGCGTCTCCACA
>ERZ779643.724-NODE-724-length-25828-cov-4.614403_pt1 | contig 25828 bp, 18 predicted proteins | sample MGYA00511564_ERZ779643 | MGnify/ENA primary metagenome ERZ779643 (study PRJEB29588, sample SAMEA2147114) | human gut metagenome | biome: human gut; feature: human-associated habitat; material: faeces | place: Denmark | collected 2008/2010 ... | reverse complement strand
GACCGGGAGCCCGTTGTCGTCCACGGTGAACGCGAAGGGTTTGAACTCCTTTTCCCGGATATGCAGGGCATGGACTTCACTGACAGACGGATTCTCGTTGCATTTGCTGATGACCAGTACTGTTTCCGCCTTGTTGCTCATCTCCGTTCCGATATGTCCGCGCACGTTGTTGTCCCCTTTGTTCAAATGAAGCACACAGTGGATGTGCAGGTCGTATCTCGAAGACCATTCCATCATCCGGTTGATGACTTCCACCGATTCACCGGTGCTGTTGATGTCAAGCATCAGGTCGCGGATGCCGTCAATGATGACCAGCCCGTACCCTTTGTTCTGTCGCAGAGCGTAGTCGATGACCTCAATACGCACGGCCGGCGTGTATTCCCGCAGGCAAATGAAATCGAGATTCTCGTTGTCGGTTGTGGTGGGCAGTCCCGCCAGGCGGAGAATACGTTCCAACACGTTATGGCAATGGAAACGGCTCTGTTCCGTATCGACGTACAGAATCCGCTGTTTGCCTTCGGGCAGATGCGCACGGTAGTTCAACACTTGTTTCCCGGCCAATGAAGCGGCGACAAGCGCAGAGACATTAAACGTCTTCTTCGACTTTGCCTTTCCTGTCGATGCACTGAAATTGCCGAGCGTGGCAATCGTTGAGTTATCTATCCAGATGATTTGCGGAGGGGTCTCATAAATGTCCGTCGCCTTGATTTGCGAGGCATGGAGGATGTCCGACAGGCGGTGTTCATCCATTCCCATATCGGCTGAGCGGTCAGTCTTTCTTTCGTTTTCCATTGCGTCTCTTATTAAGGAACGGTTCTGTGGCGGCGGCTTCCGTCGCCATGCGCACGGCCTCGTTCACTGTAGGTTCATAATTCTGCAACAGCCATTCGTCCAATTCCTCCTTGGCGAAATAGACCATTTTACCGCGCGGTTTGTAGTGCGGTATCTCCTTGCTCGATGTGAGCTTGTACAGCATACTTTCAGAAACCCCGATATACATGCAGGCTTCCTGAAATGTGAAAACTCTCTTGGTCGTGAAGATGGTATTTTCCAGCAGCGTAATACGCTCCAAGAGACTTTCGACCGGTTCCAATTTCTTCAGTACCGATTCGATGGCGGCGAGCCGTCCGCTCATCCGCTCCATGAATGTCATTCTATTCGGCATAATAACACAGTTTGATTTTTGACAATGGAGATGAAACCTCCGTTATGCAGCGCGCTAACGGAGGTCAAAGGTATGTCCTGTAAACGAAGATGCCGTGATTTGGGGAATGATACTATGCACGTGTCATTGTAACTCTCATGCTTTTACCTTTCACATACTTCGCTTCTTGTCACTTTCTGTCATTCTTTCAGCCGATCAATGACCTTTCGGATGCTGTATGCGACCGATGTCATGTTGTTCTTGATGGATGACAGCGCGGAAGACAGGGTTGACACCGAAACGGAGCGTGTCCCGTCCTTGGACTGCAGGAATGCGCCCTTGCCGAGAACATTCTGCCACCGAGATTGGATGAACGAGTTTTCAAGAAGCGCATCGAACAGGATTACCACACGGCGGATATTGTTCACGCGGATGGAAAAGCCCTTCTTGCAGGCGAAGAGAGCCTCCATGTCTTCAATGCGTACAGAAACACAGAACAGATGATAAGTATTGGCGCAAGCCACTATACTTTTCATCTGTTCCGGGGTAAAATTACAACCAAAAGAAAGAGAGAGAGCCGCAGGTCGGTTGATACGGGGCGGACCAAGCGGAGACAACGATTCCGAGGTGTCATACATCCGTTTCAACTTCATGCACTCATTAAACGTGAAATCCGGTGCGGCAAAGCAGGGCTGGACGGAACTGGCGCACTCGGTCAGCAGCCCCTTGACAATGTGGATGTTCATTTCGTGGCAGTTCCGGCAGGCCGCATGGTCACAGTCTATGTACCGGTGTCCGTTTACGAAATCGTCCACATAGCGGTGGTACTGTTTACCACCCAACACAACATCGTGGAGATAAACTGTTTTTGCTTCGGTAAGCAGGGCGAAAAGTTCATTCGCCACATCCTTGTCCGCAGCGAAGTGCTGCAGGTGTTGGCTCCCTCCAAAAAGAGAGAAGGCCGTCTTCAGGTCTTTTCATGTCGATTTACCTTTTTGAGTTTATAATATGTGATGGAAGCATTAACTTCGGTTGCATTTACAACCGGAGAAATGCCGTAAATATATGTTTGTAAATTAGACATGGACCACAGAATGCCTTCAATTAGTGAAACAAACCGTTTACAAGATTCACAGCCTCGTCCTTTTTCTTATTGATAATCTTGGCATACACCTGTGTCATTTTCACATCGGCATGGCCGAGCAGCTTCGAGACAGTATATAAGTCCGCTCCGAGCGTCAGCATCATGGTGGCAAACGTATGGCGACTGGTGTGGTAGGAGAACCGCTTGGAGATTCCGGCTGCTTTCGCCCAAGGTTTGAGCTGCATTCTGATTGTATTGGCGGACGGCAGGTCGAACACATTATCTTCTGATGATTTGCCCCCACGTTCCGGCATCCACTTCAACGCTTCAGGAGAGAGGGGCAGGTAAATAGGCTCTTTGGTCTTTTTCATGGACACGGCCAAACGGTACTGTCCCCTGTCAACGAACACGTCATTCCATTTCAGCTTGATTATATCGCTGATGCGTAATCCGCAAAAGCAGGAGAACAGATATGCGCATTTTACAATCTCGTATTCCTCGTGGGGCATAGGAGTGTCAATCAACGCCTGTACCTCTTCGATGGTCATGTACGACCGCATACTCTCCGGCTTGCGGATTTTCTCCGACTTCTCAAGTTCGTTGAAAGGGTTGGCCTTCATCTTTTTCTTCCTGACGGCAGAGTTCAACGCACCGTTCAACGCACGGTAATAATTGTGAAGCGTGTAGTTCGATATGTCCTTGCCTTTCGGATGATATTCCGTCAGCAGATAAGTGATGTAGCCACGACAAAAGTCCCCGTCAATCTGATCCAGTGTGACCATTTCTCCGGCATAGTCTTTCAGTATGCGCATGGCAATCTTGATTTGACTGCCATCTTTCTTACCGGCACTCTCTTGAGCCTCCATATAAACCTGCATCCAATCCAGCAGGAAAGTCTTGTCCTTACGGAATACAATCCCGGCCTCATTACTGGTCAGTTCGATAATACGCTTCGACTTGATGGCATTGGCGGCGTCCATTGTCGTCTGATTCTGCCTGCGGGAGTTGCTATCCGTTTCCGGGATAATATACATCTTGAGGTATTCATATGTCCGCTTTCCGTCGCGGTATATATCCAGATACAGGCTCTTGCTGCCATTGCTCAGCGACTTCATCCGAAGACGAATTGGCTCTTTGACTTTTGTATGATTCTTAACTCGTGCCATAGGGATTCCTTTCTCATTTTTTCTACTGCAAATATACGAATAAGTATCGAATTTGAGAAACAAATGAGAAACAAAATTGCACCAAACAAGAGCCAATCTACTGAAAGTACTGAAAACAACCGAAAATAAAAATAAGATTATAAAACTTTGATTTACAGGATATTTGTTATCAATTTATTGGATGTTGTTTTCATTCTATACATATAATGCGTAAATCTGGAAAATTAACATCGAAAGAAAACATTGCGTGATTGCTTATGCTATGCCTACGCATAGCGTGCATTCACCTATTTTCTTTCAAGGCATTCCAGAGCCTCCATCAGAAGTAGCGTGGATTGCACGCTACTTTTTTTGCCTCGCCGCAAACGATAAAAAGGAAACCATTATGGGAAAGGTACAGATACTTGCCATACTTTCGATGGACGGATGCCTTTCGGAGCTGAACCCTAAAAAACGGTTGTTCAGGAGCCCCGAAGACTACGGTATGGAGGAGATACGGGGCAAAGCCCTTTACAGGCTGACACCCGACTACACCATTTCGATACTGCAAGACCAGCGGGAGAAAGAGGACGACACCTGCTATCTGCTGGAAGCGGATGCAAAGACAGTGGGATATGCCAACGGGCTGATACGGATGAACGCGGTGGATGAGATCATCATCTATATCATGCCGTGCATCATCGGAACCGGCGACCACTTTTTCAAGTCCGGCCTGTTCCCGACTGACTGGACATTGGCGGAGAACCGGAAATATGGTGGCGGCATAATCCGCCTGACATACCGGAGAAACAGGAAACGCCGTTGAGATACCGATGTGTCCGGCCTGTGGACACATTTTTAAGGGATGCGTGCCCGAAAAATGCACAGATGCCCAAAGTCTGGACACATTTTTCAGAGGCAAAAATCCGGGTTAAAAATATTTTTCAACCTTATACAACTGTAAGCCAGTGTGATACCGAATCATACCGGCTTTTTTCCTGCTTGTCGGTGAACACTTTGCACTATCAGTATATGTGCGCACACTGACAATCAAGTGTTAAACCCTCAAACAGGAAAAGAAAATGAACTACCTCATACTGGCGGAAACCGAGTTTTTCGCCCTGATAAACGGAGCCGGGAACGGCAACAACATGGAAGCTGCCTATAACGGCTTTGTGGAATCGGTCATATCACTGTGCTACGGGAACGGCAATAGTGCAGATGCCGCAATCGCAATGGCTTACGCCGAAAACGAATTGCAGCACCATCATACACTGTATGAAGATTCAGAGAACAGCGTGAATCTGTTTGTCCGCAAAGCCCTCTCCTTCATACGGAAGATGCAGAAACACGCTGCCGCAGACCACATCCAAGTGCCACCACTATCCGCTATCCGTACCTCCACCAATAACACGACCGAAAACCCGGCCTCGCCCCTGCAATGGACGGGCAACGCCATCGACCTCGTGGAACTTATCTACGGCATCAATGAAATGGGCTGTATCAACAACGGTGAAATGCCGCTCAAACAGCTTGCCCCGCTCCTGTACCGGATATTCGGCATCGAAGCCAAAGACTGCTACCGTTTCTACATCGACATCAAACGCCGGAAGAACGAAAGCCGCACTTATTTCCTTGACAGGATGCAGGAGAAACTCAACCGAAAGATTCTGCGTGACGAGGAGCTGGAACGGATGAGAAGATAGTCTGTACCATAGACAAGACAGAGGGTGACGGGGTGTCATCCTCTGATTTTTTATAGGCTATCCATGCCATGCAGATACTTTTCTCCATCTATTCGCCCGAAAGCCAGCGAAAAACACTACATTTGCATTTACGTTACAGATTCATATATGATTATAGAAAACCTCGATATAGTAAAACGGCTGATTGACGAAAAGGAAAACGGGCAGGTGGAGTTCAAGGAAACCACCGGTCAGTTGGAGCGCGGCATGGAAACCCTTTGCGCCTTCCTGAACGGGAACGGCGGCACGGTGCTGTTCGGTGTGAACGACAAGGGAAAGATTATCGGACAGGAAGTGAGCGACAAGACCAAACGGGATATGGCGGAGGCCATCAACCGACTGGAGCCGGTAGCAATGGTACGAATATCTTATGCTCCACTGCCGGACAGTGAGAAGAAAGTAATTATTTTCCGTGTTGAAGATTCAACGCTCAACCGTCCGTTCTGCTATAAAGGGCGACCCTATATGCGTGTGGAAAGCGCGACAACAACGATGCCGCAGACTGCATATAATGACTTGCTGTTGCAGCGTGACGGTAACAGATACCGCTGGGAACTTTTAGAGAACAGAAACCTAACCTTGCAGCACTTGGACACCAACGAGGTGTTGAAGACAGTAAGGTTAGGTATAGAATGCGGCCGTCTGCCGGAGGATACAGGTACTGACGTTCCTGCCATATTAGGGAAGTTCGGGCTATTGAAAGACGGGGTGTTGAACAATGCGGCAGCCGTGCTGTTTGGAAAACATGAGGATATGGAATATCCCCAATGCCTGCTCCGGTTGGCACGTTTCAAGGGCACGGACAAAACTGTATTCATGGACAGCCAACGCATTCAGGGGAACTTTTTCCAACTGCTCAACGCGGCAATGGCATTTATATTCAAGCATCTTTCCTTGTCCGGCACAACCGACACATTGGAACGGGAGGAGCATCTGACCATCCCCTACAAGGCGATAAGAGAAGGAGTGTTGAACAGCCTTACCCACAGGTCGTACAAAGAAGCCGGCGGTTCGGTGGGCATAGCCATTTATGATGACCGCGTGGAGATAGAAAACCCCGGCACTTTCCCGCCCGACTGGAATGCGGAGAAAATGAGGTCAGAGCATGAATCGAAACCACAAAATCCATTGTTGGCCAATGTCCTGTACAAGCGGAAGGTTCTGGAAAGCTGGGGACGCGGCATAGGACTGATGATGTCCGAGTGTCGCAAAGCCGGATTGCCCGAACCTGAATACAGGATATGGGCGGACAGTGTAACGCTGATATTCAAATGTGAGGTTACAAACCGACCAAGCACCGACCAGGCACCGACCAAGTACCGACCAAGCACCGACCAAGTCCTTGCTTTGGTGAAAATACTGAATGAGCGTGAGTTGTCCGTAAAAGAAATAATGGAGGCATTGGAACTGAACCATCGCCCCACATTCAGGACAAACTACTTGCATCCTGCATTGAATGAGGGCTATGTCATACCATTGTATCCGGAACAGCCGAGCCATCCGAAACAGAAATACCGCCTTACAGAGAAAGGCTTGGAATTGTTGAAACAGCAATAGGCATGGCGAAAAAGAAGAAAAAACAGCAGGGGCACTATTGCCGTATCTGCGGCGACTACAAGGCGAACGAGAAGTTCAGCGGCAAAGGTCACGCGCAACATATCTGCAAGAGTTGCATGTCCGCCATGCGCAGCGGCAAGAATCCGGAGGATATTCTGCCGGAGCCGTTGCCCGTGAGCCGTGAAACGACACGTTTCAAGAAACTGGACAAAGAGGGAAAAGCCGTGTTAAAAGCGTTTATTTCCGAAGTGGTAACCGAATACTGGCAGGAAAACAGACAGATACCGTTTGCGGAAAGTTTTTCCGAACTTAAAAAGTATATTATCGGAACCTATGATGAGGAATGCGGCATACTCCTGAAAGATGACGCGGAACTGAAGACCTACTTTCAGACCCATACGATAACGACCATAAACAAACTGCTGAAAGAAGAGAATCCGAAAAACGAAGGGTAAAGATAACCGGCGGAACAAGGTATCAAACTTGCCCCGCCCGTTTTTGTCGCCTACCGGTTATTTCTGCTGCAACAGATGTTTCAGATTTTCGTCACCCGCGATACGCTCCAGCTCGTCTTTCACGATCTGTTTCACCTCCTCCTTGATGCGCCTGTAATTCGCCTGTACCGTTTCTTTCATGCAGTCGTTGCCGTTTTCGTCAGTAAAATCGGTAATGACGGGTATCGGCTTGTAGGCTTTCTCCTCGCGCTTCACCTTCCCTGCATCCACGACAATCTCACAGTGGAAAATCTTCTGCTCGATACGCTCGCCATAGTTGTCGGACACCGAACCGACAAACATTCCCTGTGTCAAGCCGGAAATCTTGCTCGGCGGGATAAGCGCGTCCATCTGCGTGTTGATGGAGGTGGAAACATCCTGCCGGTTTATGGAGATGGACTGCCGCTTCTGCAACACCTTTCCAAACCGCTCCGAAAGCGTCTTGGCGGTATCGCCCACCACCTGACCGGAGAAGATGTTGCCTACGGTATTCATCACCACGGCGGCCTCCTTGTCACCGTAGTCACGTTTCAACTGCGAGAAGTCCTGAAATCCCAGACACACGGCAACCTTGTTGCTTCGCGCGGTGGCGATAAGGTTGTCCAGCCCCTTGAAGTATATAGTGGGTAGCTCGTCGATGATGACCGATGACTTCAACATACCTTTCTTGTTGATGAGCTTGACGATACGGGAATTATACAGACCGAGAGCCGCCCCGTAGATGTTCTGACGGTCGGGGTTATTACCCACACAGAGTATTTTCGGTTCTTTCGGATTATTGATGTCCAGCGTAAACTCGCTGTCCGACATCACCCAATAGAGCTGTGGGGAAATCATACGTGACAACGGGATTTTCGCCGATGCGATCTGCCCCATCAACTGCTCGGCTGCCCCTCCGAGCCATGCGTCCATGAACGGTGAAAGATAGTTCTCCAGTTCAGGATAAGAGGTCAGAATCGGGAAAATATCCTCGTAACGGCGGTTCAGGAACTCGATGGCATGGGGGAACGTGCAATACTTGCCATTCTGAAAAATTTTGAGATACCAGATGATAGCCGCGAAGAGAATGATTGGCGATTCCACAAAGAAGTCGCCCTGCTTCTGCACCCAACTTTTATTTAAGTTGAGCATAATAGTATAGGCACTCTCGTAAGCGTCCGTTATGTCCTCCATGAAATCCGGGTGAATGGGATTACAACGGTGCGAGCGTCGCGGGTCGTCAAAGTTTATCACGTAGAACTTCGGCTTCACCTTGTAGCCCTCCGGGTGGTTCAGCAGATGGTTATAGGCAATAGTCGAAAGGTCAGGATACTTGAAGTCGTAGATGTATTGACTAAATCCCTTCTCAATCTGCTGCTTGATAAAATTATTTACAACCGCGTATGACTTCCCGCTGCCCGGCGTACCCAACACGATGGACGCCCGAAAGGGATTAACCACGTTGATCCAGCCGTTGTTCCAACGTTTCTTGTAATAGAAGCGTGTGGGCAGATTGACCGAATACTCGCTTTCGATGAGCCGTGTCTCCTGCATGAAGCTCTCGTTCTCGTCGTTGAACACATCGTCCATCAGGTTGTGCTTCAACAGGCGGCTCATCCACAGACCGCCCATCAGCAGACAGACATAACCAGCTCCGACGGTCAGAATATCTGGCGTGTCGGCCGGAACGGTAATCTTTTCCCATCGGGTATTTCCCTCATTGCCGGCGCTGGTAAATACCAAGAGCCCTTTTTCTGCCGCCATCTGTGCCGCTTGAGAGATAAATGCCTTCCGGCCGGTCAGGTCTTCGTGCGTATAATCGGTAGCTGGTTCATCAAAGTCGAAATAGCCTAAAGAAGAACTGATGATATAAGCCCCGACACTGTCGGCATATTCCACGGCAGCAGCCCAGTAATCCTGTTCGATTGGTGATTCTCCGTTGGAGTCTTCACTCTTGATCAGCCAATAGGTTGCTTCAGGAGCTGTGCCAGTCATAATCCCCGGTAAATTAGCTGCCAGGCACGACAATACTTTCGTCCCATGTGCGTCGCTTGCATAGACTGTTTTCCCCGGATATACAATATTACGTGTTCCTTCTATATGGGTAGAGGCAAAAGCATCAATGCGGTTTACATCTGTAAATCCGGCATCAATCACGGCGATGCGCATCCCTTCACCTCTGAATCCCCGTTTATGGAGTTTGTCTCCTTTCATCATCCGGATCTGCTTTTGCGCATAGCCATACCGGTTGCGGAGAGTTTTCTTATCTATGTGTAAAGTTTCTGTATGATCAGGTTCCTGTAAGGGAATATGCTTTCCTTTCCATACCCAGCAGACAGAGTCGACAAATGCCAGTCGTTTCAGCTTCTCAACCAGACTACTGTCCGGATATTCAACTACTACAGTCGACAGCCAGCGGCTTTCCGTGATAAGCGCACATCCGCAGTTGGCTAATTGTTCTTTATACGAGTTGGAGATAGGTAAATCTGAATAGGAGACAGGTATTTGCTGTTGTTCCCTGCGAAGAATAGCCGCTTCAGAAAGAAACGCTTCCGGATGATCGGTGTTACAGGTCTGATTCCCCTTGTCTTTCAGATAGACACGAAACCGGTAATAAGTATTTTCACTCCATGAGGGAACGGCGGCGAACAGACATAAAAATAGCAACCAGTATTTCATACAATCGTTGAGTACTTATAATAAAAAGGCACACAAAAGCTCAAAGAGAACCCTTGCAGTATTATTCTCTTTGAGCTTTTGTGTGCTTGGAGTTCATCACGCAGAAGCAAATAAATTGCATCTACTTAAATCTTATTCATCGATATTTTTGCAGATTGGTATTTCTCGTTTGATGTTCTGACGCAAAGAAATCAATGTCTCGGTAGCTGTTACACCCGGGATTTCCTGAATCTTTGAGTTCAGCAGTTCCATCAGGTGCTCATTGTCGCGGGCGTACAATTTAACCAGCATGGTATACGGACCTGTGGTAAAATGGCATTCAACTACTTCCGGAATTTTTTCCAATTCTGGCACAACATCTTTATACATGGAGCCTCTTTCAAGCTTTACTCCAATATAGGTACATGTGTTATATCCCAAGATTTTAGGATTGATGTGATACCCAGAACCAACAATGACGTTCATATCAATCAGGCGTTGTACACGTTGATGGATGGCAGCACGCGATACACCGCATTCTTCTGCCACATCCTTAAACGGAATACGGGCGTTCTTTGAAATAATATTCAGGATCTGATGATCTAGTTTGTCTATTTTTTCCATATACTGAAATGATTAATATATTCAAGCATGTTTTTACCGTATCAAAAATATGTATTTTATTTGGAAAAATAATCATTTTGAAAGAAAAAAGTCACTAAATAATGCGAAAGCGGGGAAAAGATGCTTTACAACATGCTTTTCTCCGCTTTTCTGCTATAAGTGTCGTATTCTCTATTAATTCGGATACGATATGGAGGATTTATTTTACGATTTCCAGCAATTCAACTTCGAACTTCAGAACGCTGTTCGGCTTGATATCCGGACCAGCAGCACGTTCTCCGTAAGCCAGTTCAGAAGGAATCCAGAAGATATATTTAGAACCAACAGGCATCAATTGCAAACCTTCTGTCCAGCCTTTGATAACCTGGTTAACACCAAATTCTGCCGGTTCGCCACGATCAACAGAGCTGTCGAACTTGGTTCCATCCAGCAAAGTTCCCGTATAATGAACTTTTACACGGTCTTTTTCTGTCGGTTTTGCTCCCGTACCTTCTGTGATAACCTGATATTGCAAACCACTTTCTGTAGTGATTACGCCGCTCTTTGTTTTATTTTCAGCCAGGAATTTTTCACCTTCTTCTTTGTTCTTCTTTGCTTCTTTAGCAGATGCCTGAACAAAGTATGTTTGCATGTATTCGCGTGCTTTTTCCGGAGTCATTTTGGTTGAATCACCTTTGATTGCTTCTACAAAGCCGGCGATCAGTGCATCCACATTGGCTTCACCACCCGGTAATGTCTTCAGATTTTCTTTGTAACCAGCACCTGTGCTGACACCAATTGCATAGCTGACGCTATCTACATCATTGCTCAAGCTGACATTCTGCTTTGAATCGCAAGAGGTAGCAGCAAGACCCAATACGACTGCAGATGCTGCAGCCAAAACATTTACTTTTTTCATTTTGTATCTATGTTATGAATTTATTATTACTTAACGATGTCGAGCAGCTCTACATCAAAGATCAGTGTGCTGTTCGGTTCAATCATTTCGCCGGCTCCCTGTTCTCCGTAGGCCAGATTAGACGGAATGAACAGACGCCATTTTGAACCTACCGGCATTAACTGCAAGGCTTCTACCCAACCCGGGATAACCTGGTTAACACCGAATACAGCTGGTTGTCCGCGTTGAACAGAACTGTCGAATACAGTACCGTTGATCAATGTTCCGTGATAGTGGCATTTTACTTTATCGGTTGCTGACGGTTTCGCTCCATTACCTTGTTTCAGTACCTGATACTGAAGTCCGCTGGGCAATTCAACTACACCTGCTCTTCCTTTGTTGATGTGTAAGAATTCTTCTCCTGCTTTTTTGTTGATTTCCATCTTCTCTTTCTGCAGTTTGATAAAGAATTCATTGATGACTTCTTTTGCCTCGTCATAAGTGATGTCCGGCTGTTTTTCGTTCAATACATCCGTTAAACCTTTTACGAAGTCTTCAACCTGCAGATTCTTGATACCTGAGTTCAGGAAATTATTTCCAATGCTTAATCCAAGTGCGTAGCTAACTTTATCCATGTTTTTATTTTACAAACTATTTATGCGGCGCAAATGTAGTGTTTTAATCAGAGAATTTCCTCATATATTGATTGAAAAATTCTAAAGGAAACAGGAATCGGAAAGATATTGTATCCGATTCCTGCTATTTGTTCTGTATAATCATTCAGCTGGACAGACAAACGGAATGACTTTTGCTTCCATTTCCTTGGATGCTTGTACCAGTTCTTTCTGTGACAGGCGGACGGGTGTTTTGGAAAATTCCGGTATGTTGAATGAAAACAGGGAATTATCGTAATAAGCCGGTGATTCCTGTGGCAGGAGGAATGGCTTGCTGGCTTTTCCGTCGCTGTCGATATGGGCGATGAACGGGCATGTAAACAAGCCGTCCAGACGGCGGCTGGAAAATACGAACCAATGCCCGTTGCTGCTCCAGGAATGATAGCTCTCAACGTCCGGACTGTTGACTGCCTTGAGACTGTCGGTTTCGAATGTGTCTAAATGAAGCAGGCGTAAATCCGCGTCTTTATGCCAGATGGAGAAGTTTCCATAATCAGAAATGGTATAGAGCAGGTATTTTCCGTCGGGAGAAATCCGGGGGAATTTGATGCTTCGCCCTTCTTTCCGAGCATTATATAAGGTATCGATCTCACTGGCAATTTCCCCGTTTTCCGGATTAAACGAGACTTTTAATAAGTTGTATTTTACCTCCCGGTATTGATCTGGCATAGCAACTGAATCGGCTGAACAGTAAATCAGGGCTTTTCCATCAGGTGTAAAAGTCGGGAAAGTCTCAAAATGACGGGAAGAATTCAGCCAGGGTGTGCTGTAGGCTATTTCTTTTTCCAAGTCATAGATGAGGATATCAGAACTTTCATCATATACTTCAATCCGATTTGGATCGGAGAAGTGAAAATCCTGATGGGTCTCGTTGGTTGAAAAAGCAATATACTTTCCGCTTGGATGCCAGTATGGATAAACGAAGGCTGCGGCTTGCCCGGTCTTTTCTAAGGTGATTTTCTTTATCTGATCATTTTCGATCAGGTATGTTCCGTTGTAATAAGCCCGTTGGTGGAATGACCACTTGTCTCCGTTCTGCTGGCAGAACGAATGGCAGTTCAGGCAACTATTATTGGTATACTGGTTGGTAATAACAGGTTTTTCAACAAAGTTTTCAACACATCGTTGATAAATACCCATCTCGTTCCACATCCGATAACCTGGAAAAATACGGCGATAAGTCAGGTAGGCATCAATAGAATCTGATGATACGTATATGGGGAAATCCTTTCTTTTCCAAGAGTTTGTCTTATCTGTGAAATAGACGCTAACTTGAATTTTTTTCCCTTGTGCATCCTGTAGCAGGTTTTTCCAGTCTGATGCAGGTATGTTGAAAACTCCCTTGTCTGCTTCTACTTTCAACTCTTTGTTGGAAGTTTTCAACAGTGTTATTCCCTTCGTATCGTCAGACAGAAAGCGGAAGTTCAACGGCGCTATGTTTACGGGAATGGTAACCGATTCATAATCGGGAAAAAGCTGGATGTCTCCGGGCTGAGCCTGATCAGGTATTTTCAGATCGCAGGCCGTTTGTACCAGACCGACTAAGAGTATGCTGATAATAGAGTAGAGCTTCATGATTATTTCTGTTTTTTGAATTGTTTGAAATAATAATAGAACCAATAGGTTTGTCCGAATTCCCGGTAGATGGATTGGATGTCCTGATTCTGAGAGCGACTGTTCATGTTTTGCTTCAGTTGCTGATAAGCCTTCCGGATATTCGGTTGAACCGGAATCTGCCCAGTTAAAGTGCTGTCGGCATCTTCCAGAATCAGCCAGGCTTCCTGGAAATGCCGTGGCCAAGACTGATTTTGTGGATAATTCGTAGTCGTAATGTATTGACGGAATTTTTCCAGTTGTTTGTCCAGGAGATAGTAACAGCCTTTATATTCCCATCCGATGCGGTTGGAAACCTGGTATGAAGCCCATAATGAATCCGTTGTCATCAGCGATAACAGTAAATCCTGTTTCTGCCTCGGAATTCCTTTATGACATAATTCGGGTTCTTCCTGCATTTTCTCCGGATGTTGCAGATAAACCGTATATCGTTGTGCCCAGTCTTTATAAAATGGCATTTCCTGCAACAGGCTGAGGTATTTCCTGGCCAGTTGTTTCTCGCCCCGAAGCAAACTGATTTGTACCAACCGCTGCATCATGCGGGCACTTCCTTTTCGTTTTGACTGTGTAAATCCGTCCATGGCATAACTTTCAGCCAGTGCTAGATCGCCAATCATAAAATGGACGTCACAAAGAAGTTTGTCCATATAGAGACTCTGGTTCCACGGGGCAACCAGACTCTTGGCTCCTTTTTGATCGAAAGCGAACATGTTCTCTGCCAGTTCACCTTTTTGAGCCAAGGACATATTCAGGTAATTCAAGCTGATGTAATCTTGTATAGGTCTTCCTTTATAGCGGTTGATGATGGTATCCCATTGCTTCTCCCGGGCTAAGTATGACAATTCATCTGTCATCCGGTTTTGTATGTCAAGCTGATCCGGCATACAATATTTGCCAAATAGAAGTGTAACTATTAAGCAACAGCCTGAAAGGAATATTTTTACGCCCTTATGTCGGGTTGGAAAGGTGGCGAACAGACCAGAAATAGCTAAAACGCCTATGATGAGTAGAGAATATTGCAACCAGACATAGTATAGGAAATAATGTGGAAGAAGTTGAATTTCCAGATATTCTTCGGGTTTAAAGCCTTCCAATAAAGAAACCGGTATATGGAAAGATTGGTAGCACAATAAGAACAGGGCGGCCGGAATCAGACTCCATAACCCTTGTAGCTTCTGTTTGAACGTAGGGTAGATGAAAGCTGTCAGTAGCGTATAGATAACAGCATAACAGACAGACAGTAATCCGGTAAATAGAAATAGCAGTACAGTTGAAACTATACCGTATAGGGCAATTGTCTTTTGTCGATTAATACGGGTTAAGGGAAGAAATGCCAGATGCATGAGGAACAGGCCGATGGTTCCGTCGATGAGGTAGTTACTGCGGATACTCATCTTGAGCAGCAGAAGAAGAGGGAAAAATGCTAGCAGCAAATGATAACCGGACGGTTTGATATGCTGTAGCAGGCGGTAGAGACTAAGCCCACATCCTACCAGCAGTAACATTTGAATAGTAATGGCCAAAAGAGGCATTCGGTAATATTGGATAACAAACTGTCCGGCAACGGCACAGAAACCTCCGGGCTGGCATAATTGTTCCCGGATATTCCACCAGGCAGGAACAAACAGCTGGCTCTCTTCTTGCTGTTGAAAGAGAAATACACCGAAAGCAAGGAAAAAGTAGTAAATCAACGCGGCAATAATCACCCAGAATAAAGTCTGTTTCCAATTCATATATTTAAATCAAAATAGAATATTTTCAATTACCTGTTTATATAATAAAAGAAGAGGGTTTTTAAGCCCTCTTCTCTATATTAGCATTTTAAATGACTGTTATCAGTTTCCTCCATATCCAGGATTCTGCTTCAGTAAATTGTTTGCACCCATGATATTGTAATGGATTGGGAAACGATTTAAATTCGGATTGTTAGTAGCTTTGTGATCCCACCAGTCTTCTGTAACGTAAGCATCCCAGCGAACCAAGTCAGTACGGCGACGACCTTCATTTAAGAATTCCAGTTTCCATTCTTTCAGCATCCGATATTTATCCAGGTTAGCGGCTGTTACTGGATCCGGGTCATTACCGCCTTCGAAATAGCGTTTGCGAACCGTATTTATTAATTCTGCAGCTGTTTGCTTATCTCCTAAACGCATTTTACATTCTGCTAATGTGTAATATATTTCACTTAAGCGGATAATAGGAATATCCGGGTTGAACTTTTGTTTATATTCCTCTTGATTAGGACGAGGACTGCGTTTCATAGGACGTACACCTGAGTTCTCTTCAGCTGTTGCGATGGTGGATTGTAATTCAGATACACTGCTGTATTCTTTACCTTCACCGACCTTGGCAAAGTAAGCAATCTGATCACGCACAACCAATGGCTCTCCTATGTATTCACGGGCACCAGTACATATCCAACTTGGATTGAGCGGATTGATTAATTCTCCGATGATAAACATTCCACGATATTTTCCGTCACCTTCATAAACATAGTTTTGCTTACGAACATCCAAATCATTGTATCCTTCGTAATTGTTACTTAAGTTGAAGTGATATAGATTACCTTCTGGATCGCGGCTCGGCAATAAACAACATCCATTATCAGAGCCTGAATCAATCAAGCTTCCCAAATAATCTTTGTAGTTATATGGAACTGTGAAACCCCAAAATGCACCATCTGTTTCCAATTTAGCATTTTCGCTTGGCACTACCCAAATCATTTCCGGACAGTTCTCATTCCCCCATCCAAAAATATTGGTCCAGTCAGTTGCTAAAGCATATTGACCATATTTCCCATCAATAATATCCTGGCAAATTTGAGCAGCTTCTTCATACATCGGTTTGCCAATGTATACTTCCGCATTAAAATATAAACGAGCTTTTAAAGCTGCGGCTACTGCCTGATGGATAATGTTGGTTTCTTGTTCCCCTAATACTGTTTTTTGTGGCAGATTAGGCATGGAAATGGTTAATAAAGAATCAATGAAATTGAATGTTTCCAAATCTGTTGAACGTGGCAACAAATCACTTTGGGTTGTTGTATACAATGGAACTCCTCCAAAGAAGTCCAATCCATCCAAATAGAATGATGCGGCTAAAGTATTCATTTGATTCATCATAGATTCACGAGTACCATCTTCAAATCCAAGAGATTCAAAGTCAACTTGCGCCAAATCTTCCATTGCATCCCAAGCTAAGGCAATACCCATGGAAAAGTTTGTCCAGCCAGTCTCAATGGATGTCATGTCTTCTGTATATTCATGGTGATGAAATTTCTGATAAATAGCACCGTTGTACCAGTCACTACCACGTGTTGGTACACAAATTTCATCTGTTCCTAATTCTTGCAATTCCCAGCGAGCACGGTCTTGAGCAACCCACCAACGCCAATGAGTGAAGGGACGGTTAAAACGCTCCCAAACAGCTTCTTGTGAGGTGTAGAATGTTTCTGGAACCACTTGCGAATAGAATGTAGGCTCTACATCGCATGAAGTTGCAGTCAGCATACATGCTATTCCTCCTAAAATCAAATTTTTTATTTTGTTTGTTTTCATGTCGATTCAAATCTTTTAGAATGTTACTTGAAGTCCTAATGTGTATGTTCGTACTTGAGGATAAATACCATCAAATTTTTCAGTACCCTGATCCCAGCTTGTGATATCTACTTCAGGATTTATACCACTATATCCTGTAATTGTACAAACATTTCCGACTGTACCGTAAATGCGTAAACGATCTACTAAATTGTTAGTATATTTTTTCAGATTTAAAGAGTAGCCTAAGGTGATAGCATCAATCTTTAAGAATGAACCATCTTCCAGATAATAATCACAAAGTTGCTTTTCTCCTCTGATTTCATTGAATTTTCCGTATGCATCTTTTAGCACGTTACATTCATCAATGCCTTGAATGCCGAAGTACATATTAATCTGATTGTAAATATCAAATTTGAGCCAGCTTCGCATACTGATGTTTAAATCGAAGTTCTTGTATCTGAGTGAATTGTTCCATCCTAACATTACTTTTGGTATATAATTACCAATGTACTGTTTGTCTGCTTCAACTTTATCATCTGCAGGAATTACTTCTCCGTTTCTGTTGTATAATAAGAAATCCCCATTCTCATCGAATCCGGCAAATTTCCAGATATAGAAAGAACCAATTTCTGAACCAGCTTCGATGCGAGCTGCATCACCAGGACTTCCTGGCGCAGGGAATCCGTTACCGTTTTTATAAGTACTACTGCCATCCAACGTCAGAATTTTTCCGGTATAGTGAGTTAAGTTTAAATTTGAAGTCCAAGTAAAGTCTTTCGTCTGAATGATGTCTCCTCCTACTTCAAATTCCCAACCTTTACTTTCCATCTCACCAATGTTTTGCCATTGTGTTCCTTGAGTGAAAGGTGGCTGCGGAACTTTTACTTCGTAAATCATGTTATTGATTCTACGGCGATAAACATCAAATTTACCATATAGGCGGTTGTTGAAGAATGCATAATCAACTCCTAAATCCCATTCATGTTTTTCTTCCCATCCTAAATCTGGGTTTACATTTTGCGTTTTTCCGTAGGAATTAGCCCAAGTTCCGTTTGGAAGAATCCAGTATGCATCAGAACCTAATGTATTAGCCATGTAAGATGCGCTGAAGTCATTATTTCCGGTTACACCATAACCGAAGCGTATTTTCAAATCACTTAACCAGTCAAAATCTTTCATGAAATCTTCTGCAGAGAGGCGCCAACCTCCAGATATTGCCCAGAAGTTACCCCAACGGTTTTCTGCGGCGAATTTAGAAGAACCTTCATGACGGATTGTGGCAGAAAGCATATATTTGTCGTTGTACGAATAATTGGCACGAGCATAGACAGAGAACAAACGCTCTGTAATATCTTTGCCAGAACCCATTCCAGCTTTACCATCACTTAAGAAAGAACCTTTACCTATATCCCAGTATTTAATACCTTCAACTTCAAAGTTATAGTTTTCTGCATAGAAATTTTCACCATTTCTTTCAAAGAAAGAATAACCTGCTGTTGCATTCAAACTATGTCCACCTTTAAATTCTTTTAAGTATGAAAAATAACCTTCAGAAGTGACATGTTCCGTTTTGCTGAATTCCAATTTTGCCCAACCGTTACGGCTATTATTCAATTCATCACGATGGTAACGTGATCTGAATTGATGTAGTTCCCATTGGCGGTTTTCATATCCAACTGTTTGGGTATATGTCAAGCCTGGGATTGGTTTGATATTCAGTTTCATGGTAACTTCTGGCTTGAACCATTTATCCAAACCTTCATAGTCGTATAATTTAGAGTCTGCCAAGACGTTGTAGTCCAAACTTTCTCCTAACCATACATTATAGCCAGTTTCACTATTTGGATCATAAGGTGAACGGGTCGGATTATTACGTAAGGCTTGTTGGAAGTTAGGTACATTGTTATTACGCATTGCCTGGCGGTAATCTACTACCGGTCGAATTTCCAACCATCCGTCTAATAACTTGAAGTTAGCATTGATACGTCCACCATAGTCAGTACGAGAGTCATCGATAGCTACACCTTCGTTGTTCTCATAAAAGAAAGAAGAATAAACTTGTGCATTTTCGGTTCCCATTTCTACTGAGAAAGAGTGTTTCTGTGAGAAATTATCATCATTGATTAATTCATCCCACCAATCAACACTATCTCCATAGTCATGACCGACGCCATATTCCCGGTATTCGTCGGCTGTCAACATACGAGGCTTTCCAAAATCTTGTTTTTTGGATAGTTCTGTACTATATGTCAACTTTACCTTACCGTTCGTATTAGAACCGCTCTTAGTTGTGATCAAAATAACGCCGGCTGCAGCACGTGTACCATAAATAGCACCGGCAGAGGCATCTTTCAATACGTCAATTGATTTGATATCATCCTGGTTTAATGCACGGATATCACCTCCGGGGAAGCCGTCGACTACGATCAACGGTGATTTACCTGAGTTGATAGATGACAAACCACGCAGATAAATAGTACTTCCGTCGTTTACACGGCCTACATTTCGAATCATCAAACCACTGATTTTACCTTGCAAAGAAGAGGTGATATCTGCACCTTTTACACCGACCATCATGTCATTGGCAGAAATAGAAGTAACGGCACTTGTTACCTGTTTCTTTTCCATGGTACCGTAACCAACTACAACCACTTCTTCCAAAGCTTGAGAGTCTTCAGCCAAGCTGACTTTAATTTGTGATTGATTGCCTACAGGTACATCTTTTGTTTGATAGCCAATGTATGAAATTTCCAAGATGGCATTAGCAGGAACATTGTCTAACACAACTTGACCGTTCATGTCTGTTACATTACCGTTGGTTGTTCCTTTAACAATTACATTAGCCCCAATCAGTTCTCCGGAAGCATCCGAAACAATGACTGTCACTGTCTTACCTTGCTGATTGACTGATTCGACTTTAGGGCCATTGTCGATATTCGACTTGTCCGTTGCTCCTAATGCGTGAGCGGAGGCCATGAACAGTAAACCTGTGGTAAGGAAAGCCGCTGCAGGATTAAATAATCCAACTCTTGGCTTTTGTGAGTTTTTCTTACTACATTTTTCCATGTCTTTTCTTTAAAGTTAGATATTTTGAAGATTAGCATATATATATTCTTTTTATACACATATCGCATGGTACTAGCAGTGGCTAATAGTTTAGTCCTGCCGGAACTAATTCTATAATTGAACTAATCCATTCCCAGTATTAAATTTTCGGCAAAGGTATGAATTTTTTTATACTTGGATAATATATGCCACTTTTAACATTATGATATTATTTGTCTCGTAATTGTTATCGTTTTAATATTATTGGCCCATATTACGATTGAAAGTAGTAGTAATTTGTAATAATCAAAGGAATTCATATGTTTATTGATGAATAATTTACTTGTAATTCTAGCTCTTAAACTTTTGGCTAAGCTATGGGATTTCTGATATATTCAGTTACACGAAAAGAGAATATAAAGTTGTTTATGGAGATTTGATGAAAAATATAATGGGAAGTTCCGGCAGAACGTTTCGTTTTTTTGTTATATCTGACTAGTCTATAAAACGCCGGCGTATTTTGATGAAAAGGTAGGCGGAAAATAATAAAAAGGTAGGAGGAATTTGAGAAAAGATAGGCATGAATTTTCTATTCATTGATTTGGTCCGTTAATTGGTCTTCCTATACATTATTATATATAGTAATGTTTGTCTGTTTGGAGGAACAGGAATTTGTGCATGTCTATAATGTAAGTTCTGTTATATGAGTGAACAGATTGTTGAGAGTAATGGAGTCATGGTGTTTGACAGTTTAATATGAATCTTATTTTAAAATGTTTGATAGTAGTAGCTTTTGTTTACAAAATGATTTATAATAGTGAATTTGGCTTAGTTTCCCTTCTTTCGACAGTCATTTTACTTTCAAAATAGACCAATTTTGCAGTATTATGCGTCAGAAAAAGGCTTGAAAAAATGGCTTCGTCAATCTTTATGGAGATTATACTGAAAAGAATTAGCCAGATTATAAAGTTACTTATACCCAAAAATGATAAGAATAACTCTTTTGGGGATAAGCTTATGCTCTTTAATTTTCTTTCTTGGATTTAAATGATTGGAATTCAGAGGAGGGTGTGTTAAGTTAAAATCAACCTTTATTTACAATATTTATATCTTTTGTTTTGGACGAATTTGTCCTTCGTTGTCCAAACTGGTGACTTCGTCCTCGCTTTTGAGGGCTGTTGATAAGAAACTGGGATTGTTGATAAAAAAAAGTTCATGATTATTTGCTGGTATGAAAAAAGGATTTACCTTTGCAATACGATCGTGTCGATTAGAATCGTTCATTTATTTTCGACACCGTAAGATTGAATTTCAACGAGTTAATCGGAACGAGTTTCCCAACCGCTTGTGAGTTAATTAAAGAAAGAGATTTATAAACTTTATATTACTAATTAAATTATTTTATTATGAACAAAAAAGTACTTACGCTTTGTGCCGGTATTATGCTGGCATCTTCTGTAATGGCGAGTGCTGCTCCGGAAAGTACAAATCCGTATGTTCCTGTAAACATTTCTGACGCTGTGGTTGGGAATAAAGTCGCTTCATTACCGGAAGGAAATGATGGTAGCTTGTATCATTTGGTCGCTGCGGGTTATATGAATGGAAGCACGTTGACTGCTTTTTCTGGTGACACAAAGGCTTTGACATTAGATGGAGATGGCATTATTAAATTATCATCATTGAATTCTACGGTAAATGGAGTAATCGATGAGGAAAATATCTGGACTTCTTCTTTGTGGTGTGTCAATGTAACTCGTCCTGAAGCCAATGGACAAAATCCTATTTTTGACTTTACTAATTCTCTGCGGGGTATGATGTTGAGTGTATCTGTTGAAGGCTATAAAGATTGGGCTAAGTCAGAAAAAACAACAGGAGGAGATGCGACTGTTTATTACAAAGAAAGTGCTCCGATATCAGATGGCGAAATATCTGGTTGGAAATTCTATCCGGTCTATGATGGTATGTCTGGATCTTGGTACTTGGGATCTTACGTTGAAGGTTCAGTAATGGCGGTTTTGGCTTGGAATACAGCATCAGAGGGAGTCGTTGTAAAAGTTGTTGATAATGCAACTTATGCAGATCAAGTTTCGGGTTTGTTGAAGTTTACTTTAAAGAAAGCCGTAGATAAGATCTTGACTGCTGATCAATTCAACACGATTTTAGGAACCCAGGATGCCAAAAACGGCGTTCAGTTGACATTTGTAAAAGATGCCAATCATCCGGATTTCCCGAACTTGTTCTCTCAATCGAAAATCAAAGCAGAGGAGGCTGGAGATGGTTTTGTCTACTTCTATAAAGTAGCGGATTACAAGACTGATATACTGGCGAATCGTTCTTATTTACATGTCGATACAGCTTATACAAATGCAAATGCTTCTACTAAATTTTTGACTTTTGCTTATAATGAGCAAGGTAAAGGTGCTTTTACTGTTGGTGATTCTAAATTAAGCTATTTAAATGGCTTAGGTAAATTCATTATTTATTATAATGCAACTGAAAAAAGAATTTATTTGAGGGCTAAAGCTACGTATAATAAACCTGATGCTGTTAAATATTGGAACGATTTAACTGATGAAAATGCGATAGTTATTGGTAATGCTATTAATACATTAAGTGGAGATCAGGCTTTAAAGAACTGGGTTGATTTACAGGATTTAGCAGCAAGTGATGACTTGCGCATCATCACAATCAAGACTGACGAAACTTCAGGTATCCATACAAAAGTTGATTTTGGTTTTGGATCTTGTTCAGTATCGCCATCAGATAAGACCTCTGCAGCTAATGGTTTGTATGTGATCACCAATGAAAAAGATCAAGTTTTAGCAGCTCCTATTAATAAAAATTCAGCTGATAGTCAAACTGCAGAATGGGTAACATTAGATGCTCAGGATGCACAGCACATGCCAGCTTACCAGTGGGTTGTTACTAAAACTCAGAAATCAGATTTGTTGTTACCGACTTCTCCGTTGAAGATTGTAAACCGTGAGTTTACAGATCTAACAGAATCTGCTATTCAGCTGCGGAATGCCGAAAATGGAGCTATTGTAGCAACAGGCTCTTCTGCAACAAATGTAGGTGATTTGTTGACCAATGCTAACGGTTTGACATTTACACAAATTACGGATTCTACTATCATTAAGGATAAGTATTTAGGTTATAAACATCTGAATTCTTCGGACTTAATGGTTACTAAATATCAGTTTAATTATTTGAATCCGTTCTCAATGGAACAGTGGATTTCTACTGCTTCTAATGAAAAAGATTCAGTATTGTATGTATCTACCGAAGCTGCTTTATTTGGATTGGAAGAAGGCTCAACTTCGGAATATGGTGTAAAGGCTTCTGACTATGCACAAACAATTCCTGGATTAGCTCAATTGGTAAGAACAAACTATATTGTTTATAACAATCGTGGTAAATTAGTTGAGAATAAGAATAATAAATATTCTTTAGGAGCAGGAAATTATAATACTAAAGCTAAAGTTGATACATTCTTCTTGAAGGAGAACAATCATTATGAAGGAGAACATTTCTATGCTTTAGTAGCTTCTGTTTGGAATAAGAAAAATAAATATGCAGAAATTAAGAAGGCTTCTGATAAAGTTGGTATCTCTGATGCAGGTGTTAAACCAGAGTTAAGCGTAGAGGCTCTTTCTGAAACTCGTACTTCTGCATTTGCAGTAAAAGAAGCAGAATCTCCTTTATATCGTCGTTTCAATAACGCTGAATTAGAAGGAAATGAAGGTGATGCTTCAGATACATTACGTTTCGTTGAAAAATATCGTAATGAAGTTCTCCAGATCGAAGGTAATGAAAACTTCAAAGTTAAAGGAATCGATTTCTTAGGTATCTATACTGAAGACAAAGCTCCTTCAGGTTTGTCATTTATTGTTGATACAGCATGGGTAACTCGTGGCTTAGGATATATCAAACCACAGTACTTAATTTCTATCGAACGTAATGATATCGCAGCTACTCCGGGTGTTCCTTGTGATGCTACAAATCATCAGCACGTAGATGCTAACGGACAGCCGACAGATGCAGCTCATTGTGTTCATGCAACTCCGGCAACCCCGGCATTCCGTTTTGGTAAGTACTTGGTTAACTTCCAAGATTCAGTAAATGCAGGAAAGAATGAATATGCATGGAAAGAATATACACGTGCCGGCTTTGTAAAAGCTGTTCAGTATGGTGATAGCTTGTATATTTTGAAAGATCAGTTTGCAGATGTTGCTAAAGCTGATGTAAATGAGGCATTGTTAAAAGAAATTATCGCTGCAAACAAAGTCGCTTTAGCCAAAGGATCTTCTGCTTATATCGTAAACTTACAAGGTGATCAGCATAAGTATGTAACTTGGTCAATGCGTTATGTAAAACCGGGTGATGCTTCTGATAAGACATTCTTGATTGAATCTATGAAGTGTCTTTCTGATGTTAATGGATACAAGGCTGCTCAAGGTGATATCGCTCCTGAATATGCTGCATGGTTGAAGATGCAAAATGGATGTTTAGTTTTATCAGATAGTAAAACTTCTAATTTTGAAGAGGTTACTGGAGGTGATGATGCATTGATCTTTGACGTTAAGTATGTTAAGGACGATAAGATCGCTACAGAAAACGAAACAATCGCTGCTGGTAATGTAGTAGTAGCTGGTACAAACGGTGCCGTAGTTGTTAAGGGTGCAGAAGGTAAGTCTGTAATCGTAAGCACAATCCTTGGTAAGGTAGTAGCTAACGAAGTATTGACTTCTGACAACGCACAGATCACAGCTCCTGCAGGTGTAGTAGTTGTATCAGTTGATGGCGAAAGCTTCAAAGTGGTTGTTAAATAAACATAGATTTTAAAGGTCGGGAGTGGTATCACTCCCGATACCATAAATTATAATTTTTAAGTTACCACGCGATTGACTTAGGTCTAATCAAGTAACCTGCGAAGGCGAACAAGTGGTTTAGTATTAATAATAGTGTAATAAAAGTCTATCCTTCCCCTCCGCGAGGAACGGAAGGAACCAAAAAAAGAAGGCGGTACTTTTCGGTATCGCCTTTTTTGTATCCTAAGAATTTGTAGGGTATTTACTTCATTTTATCCAGTATTTCCGTCAGTCGTTTCACACCTTCAGACGCTCCGCACTGCAGATGAACAATATCATCCCGATAGGTCCGGACTTCTTTCGGATCAATCAGATAAATTGGTTGCCCGCGGCGGACATAGTTTAATAATCCAGCTGCAGGATATACATTCAGCGAGGTACCGATAATCACGAAGATATCACAGTCTTCTACCTCTCGAATGGCCGGCTCTATCATCGGAACAGCTTCCCCAAACCAAACAATAAAAGGCCGCAACTGCACACCTTTTGGATCTTTATCTCCCAAATGAATATCCGGATGAGCAGGATCCAGATCGTAGGTTGTTTCCAAGTCGCGTACAGAGCAGGCTTTCATCAGTTCTCCATGTAAATGAATAACCTGTGTACTTCCTGCTCGTTCATGCAAATTATCAATGTTTTGTGTGATGATCCGCACATCAAAGTCTTTTTCCAAAGCAGCTAACCCATAATGTCCGGCATTCGGCTTTGTATTCAATAGTTCACGCCTGCGCTGATTGTAAAAGTTCAGAACCAGCTCCGGATCCTTTTGGAAGCCTTC
>ERZ779643.715-NODE-715-length-26083-cov-6.138774_pt1 | contig 26083 bp, 23 predicted proteins | sample MGYA00511564_ERZ779643 | MGnify/ENA primary metagenome ERZ779643 (study PRJEB29588, sample SAMEA2147114) | human gut metagenome | biome: human gut; feature: human-associated habitat; material: faeces | place: Denmark | collected 2008/2010 ... | reverse complement strand
TTCGACAAAATTTAAATTCACATTTATTTTTGAAAAAATCGATTTTTCCTATATTGCAAAAAAACAAATCACCAAAACAAAATGTTTGATGATTTTATATGCTCTAATCAATATTTCTAATCTTTTCTACAAAGTCTAAAGCTTGTTTATCTAAATTTTCTAAAGTTGTATTTTCAATAACAAAATCATAGTTATAATTTTCAACACTAGCATCAGAATAGTTTGATGTTATTGTAGCAATATCCTTTCTTCTTAACAATAAAGTTTTAGCATCAAAAATATCCACTACTCTTTTAATTTCTTCTGGTTCACGAATATGTATAAACATTATTTCATTATCTGAATTTTTAAATTTGTCTACTGCCTCTTTAATACTATTAAATGACATATCGTTGTACTCTGTAGTCAAACGTTTTAAATCACTTAAAAATTTACGGTCCTTTTCAGTTTTTTTGCCATCCCAACCTATTAATTTTGCTACTTCTTTTACTTTATCAACAGATGAAAAGTTTATTACTTTTCCATACTTTTGTGTTAATTCAACAAATGTAGTTTTACCACATCCACCAGTTCCATTTATTACAATTATTTGCTTTTTCATATACCTCACCCCAAAATTATTATTTTTTATACCAAACAAATAGTATCTAATTAATTACTTAGTGTATATCTTGCTTCTTATTTTACAAATTCATAATTATCTGTAGGTAATTTTGCACCACTTCTTTTTAATAATTCAAACGCATCATATTCTGCCATACCATAAGTTTCTAAAATCTCTTTAATTTCTGGTCTTGTAGGCTCTGGTAATCTTGCTGCAAAAGTAGCAAATAATTTTGGATTATCATATAAAGCATTAATTTGAGGGAATGCAATTAATAATTTGAAACCACTTTTTTGAGCCTCTTTTACATTTTCTAAAATATATTTAAAATAAAACGTATTATTCATTTTATATAATTCAGCCACTTTATATTTATTTCCTGTTTTAATATCTGTCCAAACTAAATATACTAAATCTTTTCCCATCTTCTTTACACCTCGTCTTTCAAATCATATATCCTTAATATTCTTTTTCTTCGTTCTAAAATATACATTTTTAATAATTTCTTCATATCTATACTTATTATATTATTATCAAATTCATTTAAAATTTTATCTATTTTTTCTTCATTAATATCAGTTTTTATCTTTTCTACATATTGTATTGTACCATCGTATGCATTATCTTTTATTTTTTTCAATAGTTCAAAATGTCTAATTGGTCTTTCATCTTCCCAGCCAATAGCAGATTTTGACTTTGTATTTACTAATGCTTCAAATTTCATTTTATCTTTAAAAAATATTTCAAGATTATTATTATCTTCATATGCACATAATGATGATCCATTATCGTATAAAGGAGACATACTATAGTTAAAAAATACATCAAACATATCTTCTGGAGTTTTATATACTATTCCTCTTGCTAAAATTGCCCAATTACTATGGTGTCTATCACTATTTCCTATTAAAATATCAAATATCACAATTTTATAAAATTCATCTATTTCTAATATTCCATTTAAACTATTTTGTATCATTTGTATAGAATATTTACTATTAGAATAAGTATCTTCTAGTTTATCTTTATCATAATATGGATAATGATTTTCTATAAAAACTATTCCTTCTAATAAATTTGTAAAATTATCTCCTACATTAGATTCTACCAAATTATAACTCATTGATCCAATTCTTCCGTTTGTATGTACCAATATCTACATTAGCACATTCGACATCAATCAATTTGCCTATTTCTGTTGCAAGTTTTTCAGCCCAATATTCTCCTGTTATTATTCCTTTTTCTTTATCCTTTACTTTTGGAAATTTAAAAAGACCTTTTTCGTTTGTGTCTGGATTAATAAGCCAAACTTTTTCACTTGCACCACTACCAAATTTTCCAAATTCAATATCTTCTATCCAATTATCAAAATTTTTAATTTCGATCATATAATTTCTCCAATCTATTTATTTTTCTTCCTACTGTAACACTAAAAAAACGCAAATTATTACTTCATAATATAATTAGTGATTGATAACAATTACTATATTTTATAATTATTAAATCGTATTAATATATTACTATTATATCTTTTTTATAGACAATAATCAAGTTTTGTTTGGAAGATCAAAGAAATCATAGAGGTATTGTATCTAAAAATCAACAAAGAACAATATAAATTTTTTATTATAAAAATCAAATAATATAAATTCTACTAATATCAAACTTTTGAAGCAGTTTTATAAAACAATGTAGGTACTGTACAAAATTGTACAATACCTACTTTTCTTGGTGCCAACGAAGTAGTTATCTACAACTTTATGGCTCTCTTGACGATTGATACAAATATCAATCAATTTATTAAAGTATAGCATATTTTTTATAAATTACAATAAGTTTTTCAATTTAAGATTAAAAGTTGTGAAAAATATTAAAAAATATAGGTAGTATTCTAGATAAAATTAAGATTATTTAAATCAAATTAGTTTATCAACTATAGAAATTTAGGGTGTCCTGCAATAGGACACCCTTAACTCAAACATTGCAAAAGTTATTAAAATCTTTCATCCTTATCAGGCATCATATCTACATGAACGTATATATAATAGTACCCTGTATATTTTCCTTCTTTCTGCCGATTATCATAATAATATGCATTAAAAACAGGAGATGAAATTTTGTCAGATAAAGGATACTTAATGTAATTAAAAATTTTTACAAAATTCTGCAACATTATAGGTAATTTGCTATCACCACATTCATGAGTGGAATAGTATACATATTCATATTTTTTACCAGTTGGATGAATATACACAAGGACTATTTTTTCTTCATTTGCATATAAATTAATATCCAAACTTGCCACACGTCCAAGTCCCCAGAAAATAGCCTCTATTGTATTCATTACCCAATAATATATACTTTTTGCTGCTCTTTCTTCTAATTTTCCTGTATTAAGATATTCTACATATCTTTCTGTCATAGCTTTTGCAATTGAGTTATTCATAAATTTTCCTCCTTAACAATTGTTTTTCGAGAATTTACTACTTGCTATTCTTATTATAGTTCGCATAGCTACGAATATTTACAAAAAATATTATACTACATATTTACATAATTTTCAACTTTTTTCATATTTACAATTATATATTTTTCAAATATTTTTCTAACTCTGATAACTTAATCTTTTTGGTTAAATTTGAAATAAAAACATCATTTGAGTAATTAAAAACTAAAAAAGTAATATTTTTAATAATAACTCTATGTGGCTCTATATATGTAAGATTAGTTTTTTCTAGTTTTCTAATGCTACCATTGATAAAAGTAGGAGTAACTTTAGAAAATTCACATATAAATTCAATTCGCTGTTTTAGACATTCTTCAAATTGTAGTTCTTGTTTAATTATCTTCATTTACTTGCACCATCCTTTCGATTGGATGATTTTAATATTGTTTTTAGGCAACAAAAAAATCAACCAGATTTTATTTTCTGATTGATTTTGTATCTATCTATTCAATTTAGTTCGAACAGATACGTCATTGGTGTCGATGGTGGGAATCGAACCCACATGGTTTCCCGCAGGTTTTTGAGACCTGTGCGTCTGCCAGTTCCGCCACACCGACATAAATTCTATCTTCAAATTTATATCATATTACAAACTTAAAGTCAATAGAAAAGGAGATAAAAGTTAATTGCTTTTACCTCCAACTAATTTAAGCATGATTTTTAATCTCCACAACTTCATCATCGTCTTCTACATATTTTTCTTTTAATTTAAATATTTTAAAGCTTTGGTCCATAAAATTATGCTTTTGAAATTCTTTTATTTTAATTCTTTCTTTTGCTTTTTTATACTCTTCTATTCTATTTCTAAAAGGATTAAAAATATATTCAGTATCTGCTTTTTCTATATATTTACTGTCTAATTCCATACAATATTCCAAAGTAGCCATAGCTTTTTCATACTCTCCTTTTTTAGAGTATACAATTGCTAAGTTATAATATCCTTTTTTGCCATATGTCGTAGAATTTAATATTTTACTAAAAGCTTCTATTGCCTCATCATATCTATTTTCTGAATAATATAATTTACCTAAGTTATAAAATGCAGTATATAGATCCCCTTTAATTTTACCTGCCTCTTCAAAAGCTTGTATTGCTTCTTCATAATTTCCAAGTTCACTTTCTATCATTGCAATGTTATAATATAATTCATATGAATCAGGATGATATCTTAAAGCCTTTCTATATATCTTTACAGCCTCTTCAAATTCGCCTTTACTTGTTAGACAAATCCCAAGTGCTTCTTGTGCTTCATAAAAATCTGGCTTTATCTTTAAAGCATTATTAAACATCTTAATGGCACTATCCTTTTTGTTTGTTTCATCTAAAGCAAGTCCAAGTTCATAATATGATTTATAATCTTTAGCATCAAGTTCTACAGCAAGTGCAAATGAATCTCTAGAGTTTATAAAATCTCCAATATGTTTATAACATTGTCCAAGAATATACAAGTACTCTGCTCTTCTTCCCTCTAAAGATACTAACTTTGCTATCATATCTATAGTTTTAGTATATTCACACATTCTATAGTTATATTTCATTCTATAATATAATATTTTTCTTGATAAGATAATATTATTATATTGTAAAGTTACACAACATGCTGGCACTATTATATCGAAAACTAATATTAAAATTTGTAAATAAAGCGGTATATTAATTTTATATATTGCAAATGGTATATATATACTTAAAAGCAAGCTCATAAATGGTACAATTATTATATTTTCTGGTGCATATCTTCTTACATATCTAATACTTAATAATATCATAAGTATTAGTGACAATAAAACAACTACTATTTTCTCAAAAAACATATACTCACCTCTTGTTTAATGTATTATATAGCATATAAAATACATATTCAATAATTATCTATTAGTTAGACACGATTAGACAATTTTAGTAAATTTATTTGACTATTTTAATAAATTTTTGTATAATAGTGAAGATAAAAAGGAAGTGTTTTTAATGAAAAAGTCTCTTACAAGTTTAAAAGATATAAATAAAATACATATGATTGGAATTGGTGGAATTAGTATGAGTGCTATTGCACTAGCCTTAAAAAAATATGGTTATATTGTAACTGGTTCTGATAAATCTGAAGGAGATATGATTCAAATATTAAAAGATAATAATATTCCTGTATATATTGGCTCTAATGCAGAACTTGTAAAAGATGCAGATATTGTTGTATATACATCAGCTATAAATCAACATGATCCTGAATTTGTTAGAGCTAAATCACTTGGTATTCCAACTTATGAAAGAGCAAAATTTTTAGGACTATTACTTGAATGTTATGATACACCTATTTGTATTTGTGGTACTCATGGAAAAACAACTACTACTTCTATGGTATCTGCAATATTTATTGATGCTGGGCTTGACCCAAATATTCAAGTTGGTTCAAAATTTAAAAAATTAAATGATTTAAATTATAGAATTGGTGAATCTGAATATTATATACTAGAATCTTGTGAATATGTTGATAGTTTTTTAAATTTTCCACATCAAACAGCGACAGTATTAAATATAGAAGAAGATCATCTTGACTATTTTTCTGGCATAGATGAAATTAAAGAATCCTTTAAAAAATTCATACTAATGCTACCTAAAAATGGTATTTTAGTAATTAATTATGATGACTTAAATTGTATGGAAATATTAAATGAAGTTAGAGATGAATTAGAAAAAAGAAATGTTAAAATATATACTTTTTCATTAAGTGAACCTGATGCTACAGTTTATGCAAGAAATGTATCTTGTAATATTAAGGGATTTTATTCATTTGAATTAGTATATAAAGATACTTCTTATGAATTTTATCTAACAGTACCAGGGATACATAACGTTTATGACGCACTTGCTGCTATTACTACTTCACTTGCACACGGAATTTCTTTTGAAAGTATGGAAAAAAGTTTAAATGAATTTTGTGGGGCAAAAAGAAGATTTGAATACAAAAAAAATCTTGGGAAAAATATTCTTGTATATGATGATTATGCGCATCATCCAACAGAAATTAAAGCAACTTTAGCTGCTGCAAAACAAAAAGAACATAATAGAATCATAGCTATATTTCAACCTCATACTTATTCTAGAACAAAAGAATTACTAAATGACTTTGCAACATCATTTAGTGATGCTGATATTGTTATTATCTCTGATATATATGCTGCAAGAGAAATAGACGATGGAAGTATTTCTTCTAAAGATGTAGTAGACTTATTAATAAAAAACAAAGTCGATGCACATTATATTCCAACATTTGAAGAAATAGCTAAATATGTAAAAGGAATAATACAAGAAAATGATATTGTACTTACAATAGGTGCAGGTAATATTACTCATTTAAGTGATATTTTATAACAAAAAAACTCAGAATGTTAGGTTCTGAGTTTTTTATATTATTTTTCAAAGTCAAGTTTTTGATCTTTTAATAAACAAGCTGTAGAAAAACTTCTTAGTGTCGGTTTATAAGTTATATCAAAAACTGCATATTCAATATGCCGACCAGGGCCATCAAATTTATCATAAAAATTATTTTCTTCAAAAATGATATATAGTCTTATAGGATTTCTTTCCTCAACGATTCCATAAAAATCTTCACCGTCACTCATTTTAAATATTAAATCGTATTTTTGAGTTTCATCCTCTTCAATACTACATATTTCTTCGTCCTCATAAATATTAAAAAATTCTCTATTTAAATCTGAGGCAAGCTCTTCATAATCACCATTATATATTTTATACAACTTTCTCTCTCCCTTTAAAATTATTTAAAAGTATAAAATTTTTTTTATAAATTATACTATAATTATTTACTTATGTCAATTTTTATTCTTTTTCTTATCTCTTCAAACATTACACTATTATCTACATAATACAAGGGACATCTTTTTGCGGTTATATCATAATGCCTAAGAACATTTTTTGCTTCTAAATTATACTTTATACATAAATTAGATGCTAACATTACTAATGAATCTATTGTTTTTTTACTAAATTTTCCACTTTCATCACAAGGAATACAACCTATACTTACAGCATAATAATTTATATCAATTTTTCTACAACTTAGTGATATTTCATCCTCTGGTATACAATTTAATATATTACCTTCTTTGTCAATAACATAATGCAAAGAAAAATATACATTACTTTGATTCATTAAATTATCCATTTCTTTTTTACATATTTCAAGTGTACTATACATATTTCCTATGCTATGTAAAATTATATTTTCAACCTTTTTTATTTTCTCCCCTGTTCTAGTCATTTCATTTATATTAAGATAATCTGTTTTCATATACATCACACTGTATTTTATGAAATAAAAATCGACATGTTACTTATATAGTTCTTGACTTATACTGTTTCTTTGGTATAATATTAAGTGAATTTTAAAGGAGATGTTTAATTTGAAAATAGGAATAGTTGGATTACCAAATGTAGGTAAGTCTACTCTTTTTAATGCAATAACAAAAGCTGGTGCAGAAAGTGCAAACTATCCATTTTGTACAATAGAACCAAATGTTGGAATTGTTAATGTTCCAGATAAACGTATAGATGTTTTATCAAAACTATATGATACTGATAAATCAACTTATGCAACAGTTGAATTTGTTGATATCGCAGGTCTTGTTAAAGGTGCTTCTAAAGGTGAAGGACTTGGTAATAAATTTTTGTCACATATTCGTGAAACAGATGCTATAGCACATATTGTAAGATGTTTTAATGACGAACAAATAGTACATGTATCAGGTAAAATCGATCCTACTAGTGATATTGAAACTATATCATTAGAATTAATATTTGCAGATATAGAAACTATCGAAAAAGCAATTACAAGATACGAAAAGATAGCAAAATCTGGTGATAAAAATGCTAAGGCAACATTAGAATTGCTAAATAGAATTAAATTACACCTTGAAGCTTCTAAACCTGTTAGAACTTTTGAATTCCAAGATGATGAGAAAGATTTATTAAAAGATATATTTTTACTTACAATAAAACCAATAATCTATGTTGCAAATGTTTCTGAAGAACAATTAAGTAACATAGAAAATGATGAAAATGTTAACTTAGTAAAAGAATATGCAAAAAATGAAGGCGCACAAGTAGTAACTCTTTGTGCAAAACTAGAAGAAGACTTAAGTGAATTAGATGACGAAGACAGATTATCACTAATGAAAGATTTTGGAATTGATGAATCTGGTCTTGATAAATTAATAAAAGCAAGCTACTCTTTACTTGGATTAATTTCTTATCTTACTGCCGGTAAACAAGAAGTTAGAGCTTGGACCATAAAAAAAGGTACAAAAGCTCCACAAGCAGCTGGTAAAATCCATAGTGATTTTGAAAGAGGTTTTATAAAAGCGGAAGTTATATCTTATGATGATTTAGTAAAATATGGTTCGACTTCTGCTGCTAAAGAAAAAGGCTTAGTAAGACTTGAAGGAAAAGATTATGTAGTACAAGATGGAGATGTAATACTATTTAGATTTAATGTATAATAATAAAACATACTAGTAATTTTATAGCTACTAGTATGTTTTTATTTAATTATTTACTCTATGATGTATAGTAGGTGTTTCATCATTTATTGCCTCAAAAGTATATCCGTTATTTTTCCCATAATTTATTATATCATTAAGTGCATTTATTGTTTTATTATTACTAGAAAAATCATGCATTAAAACAACATTTGCTCTTTTCTTACTTAAATATTTTATAACATTATTATATACATCTTCTTTTGTTTTGGCTCCCCCAGAATCTCCAGATTCAATATTCCAATCATAATATTTATATCCTTTTGCTTCTACAAGTTTTGTAAGTCTTGTCATAATTCCTTTATTAAATTTACTTACCGTATTTGAACTTCCTCCAGGAAAACGAGTTATATTTGTAGTAACACCTGTTGTCTTTTTTATTTTTTCTTGCAATTTATCTAGATTTTCAAGATAGTTTTTTTCTGAAGTATATATCTCTTTATAATTATGAGAATATCCATGTATTCCAATAGAATGCCCTTCATCTACTATTCTTTTTACTAAATATTCGTTTGCACTACTATAATTTAGTATAAAAAATGTAGCTTTTACATTTTGTTTCTTTAATATATCAAGTATTTTAGGAGTGGTATTAGCACTTGGTCCATCATCAAATGTTAAATATATAACTCCATTTTTTGAAGGATTTACTTTTGACGGTTCAATTAAAGTAACCGTTCTTTCACAAATTGTTTGATTACCAGATGAATCATTTACAGTATATATTAATTTATACTTTTTATCACTTATTTCTTCCTTAGCAACAGTTACTTTATTTGTAATATCTCCATCGTAATTATCTTTTGCACTATAACCAGGCTCATTATACTTGACATTTGAATACATTATATAGTCTATATCTCCATTTAAAATAATTTCTGGTTTTTCTTTATCTGTTACTAAAACTTTTCTAGATAAAATTTTTTCACCAAGTAAATATTCCAATTTATATGTTATATTATACTCACCAATTTTATTAATATCTACTTCGCTATTTACTAACACTTTTTCTTTTATATCTTTTCCATGTAAAGTTGCATTAAAACCAGGATCACTAAAATTTGTTTTAACTGCCACTTCTATTTTTTCATCACCTATTAATGAAAAAATAGGTTTTTCAAAAATATATAATGCTATTGCAATATTTACCAAAGTTAAAATTATTAAACTTGCCAAAAAAACTTTTTTATTTTTTCGTATTAATATACAAACGATTATAGAAAGTAAAACACTAAGTATAATTGGTGAAAATCCTATTAGTCTTTCCATATTTAAACCTCTTTTGCATATAATTATTATACCACATAATCGACATATTTCAACACTAATATAATAAATGAAATTTATTATTTTATTCTTACATTTTCTACTCCAAAAGCAGTTTCTAATTTCTTTAATGTATCTTCGTTAGAATTTAACCATAAACTTCTATTTAGTAATTTTATTTTTTTAGTTCCATCATAAAAAATATATACTGGAATATTTCCTCTATATACTTGCTGAATATTTTTTATATATGAAATTACTGCACCTTCTAATTCAAATTTATCTTTTGGTATTCTAATATATATTTTTTTATTTTTTTCTAATAATTGTATTTGTGAAACAATTATCTTAGTTTTCTCATTTTCTTTATAACTTACTTTTCCAACTATTTTTACTATATTGTCATCTTGTAATAATGCTGAATTATTTTGTAATACATTAGCAAAAATAATTAATTCCAAACTACCATATAAATCTTCAAGTTCTGCAAACATCATCTGATTACCAGATTTTGTTATAAGTGTTTTTCTATGAGATAAAATACCACATACAGTTACAACCTTACCATCGTAATCTGTTTTATTTTCCATTTCTTGAATATCATCTACTTGTTCTTCATTTTCTAAATCTTTACTTGTTACAGTAGCTTCTTTTTTTATAACGTCCATATATTCATCTAATGGATGCCCAGATACATAAAGTCCTAGCATTTCTTTTTCCATATCAAGTAAATCTTTTTTTGTTGGCTTTTTATTACTTTTACTAATTATTACTGTAGGAGTATTTTTATCAATATCTCCTATATCAAACATATTAATCTGATTTGCATAATTATTTCTCTTTGTTTGAGTTATATTATCTAGTATGCTTTCAAAAGAATCAAGTAAATCAAACCTTGTAAGATTTGGTTCAATTTCATCAAAACATCCGGCTTTTATTAAGCTTTCAACACATTTTTTATTAACACTTTCACCAGAAACACGTTCACAAAAATCAATAAAACTTGTATATTTACCAAAGTTTTTTCTAGATGTTATTATTTCATTAATTGCATTATCTCCAGCATTTTTTATTGAACTTAAAGCAAACCTAATCTTACCATTTATAACTGAAAATTTAAGATAACTTTCATTTATATCTGGTTTTAATACTTCAATCCCCATGTCTTTACATTCTTCAATATACTCTGGGATTTTATTTAAATTTCCAATAAAACTATTCATAGTAGCAGCCATAAATTCTGCTTTAAAATGTGCTTTTAAATATGCTGTTTTGTATGCTACAACTGCATATGCTGCTGCATGTGATTTATTAAATGCATATTTTGCAAATTCTTCCATTTCATCAAATATCTTATTTGAGCTTTCTTCATCTATACCATTTTTTAGTGCTCCTTTAATAAAGATTTCTCTTTCCTTTTTCATTACATCTAATTTCTTTTTACCCATTGCACGTCTTACTAAATCAGCTCTTCCTAAACTATATCCAGCAAGATCTCTAAAAATCTGCATTACTTGCTCTTGATAAACCATGCATCCATTAGTAACTTTTAATATAGGCTCTAAAGCTTTATGTGTATATACGATATTTTCTGGATTATTTTTATTTTTTATATATCTTGGTATTTGATCCATTGGTCCAGGTCTATATAACGATATCATAACAATTATATCTTCTAATTTATCCGGTTTCATTTTCATCATTACTTGTCTAAATCCAGAACTTTCCATCTGGAATACCCCTGTTGTTTTACCTTCCATTAACATCTTATACGTCTTAGCATCATCAAATTTACCATATGATACATCTATACCATGTATTTTTTTTACCAGTTTTTCTGTATCTGATATTACTGTAAGAGTTCTAAGTCCAAGAAAATCCATTTTTAAAAGCCCTAGTTCTTCTAATGTAGTCATAGTATACTCAGTTGATACTACTCCATCACTTTCATATAACGGCACATAGTTTACTACAGGTTCTTTAGTTATAACTACTCCTGCTGCATGAGTTGATGCATGTCTTGCAAGTCCTTCTAATTTTTTTGCTATATCAACCATTTCTTTTATTTGACCATCTGTTTCATATAACGTTTTTAATTCAGGTTCGATATTTAAAGCTTTATCAATAGTTATTTTTAAATCTCTTGGTATAAGTTTTGCTACCATATCTGCTTTTTGATATGGAAATCCCATAGCTCTTGCTACATCACGTATTACCGCACGTGCAGCCATAGTACCAAATGTAATTATCTGTGCCACATGATCTTTTCCATATTTTCTTCCAACATAATCTATTACTTCTTGTCTTCTTTCATAGCAAAAATCTACATCAAAATCCGGCATACTAATTCTTTCTGGATTTAAGAAACGCTCAAATATTAAATTAAACTCTAATGGGTCAATATCTGTTATTTCCATAAGATACGCAGCTAAAGAACCAGCACCACTTCCACGACCAGGTCCTACTGCAATTTTATTATTCTTTGCATAAGATATAAAGTCTGCAACAATAAGGAAATAATCAACAAATCCCATTTTGTCTATTATACCAATTTCATATTCTAATCTTTGTTTTACTTGTTTAATCTTTTCTTCATCATTTACATCATATCTCTTTTTTATTCCTTCATAACATCTGTTTTTAAAATACTCCAAATGTGATATATTTTCATCTATTTTAAACTCTGGAAGTATAGTATGTCCGAATTCAAATTCAACATTACACATATCAGCAATTTTTTGTGTATTTTCAACAGCTTGTGGAATATATGAAAAAGCTTCTTCCATTTGTTCCTTGCTTTTAACATAGAATTCGTTTGTCTTAAAAGTCATTCTATCTTCATCTTCCATTGTTTTTCTTGTTTGGATACAAAGAAGTACCTCATGAGATGCATAATCATTTTCGTCTAAATAATGGCAATCATTAGTTGCAACAAGTTCTAAGTCACATTCTTTTGCAAGTTGCAATAAGTTTTGATTTACTAATATTTGCTCACGTAATTTATTATCTTGTATTTCCAAAAAATATCTTTCTTTTCCAAAAATATCTTTAAATTCTTTTATTGTTTCTTTTGCTCCATTAATATTTCCGTTTACAATCTGTCTTGCTACTTTACCAGCAAGACAAGCAGATAAACATATTAATCCTTCATTACATTCCTTTAATATATCCATATCTATACGTGGTTTGTAATAAAAGCCTTCTGTATATCCACTTGAAACAAGTTTTACTAAGTTTTTATACCCTGTTTTATTCATTGCAAGTAATATTAAATGATTTGGCTCCGTATCAATTTTTCCTTGTTTTTCAAATCTACTACGTGGTGCTACGTATACTTCACAACCAATAATTGCTTTAATTCCCTCTTTTTTACATGCTTTATACATTTCAATAGCACCAAACATGTTACCATGATCTGTTATAGCAACCGCATTCATTCCCATATCTTTTACTTTTTTTACTAACTCATTTATTCTTATTGAACCATCAAGCAAACTATATTCAGTATGCATATGTAAATGTACAAAGCTCATTTTATCACCCGCCTACATTATACTAAATTTTGGCTAAAAAGTCTATAAAACAAATACAATTTTGCTATTAGTTTTAATAAAAAAAAATAATTTAAATAGCATATATTGTCTAATTTTAGCATACTCATTCAAAAAAGTTGACATAAGCATGAAACGAGTGTATAATGATGACATAGTATATATGTAAACTTCATAAAAATGTATGAAAAAAGGAGGATATTCTAATGAATAATGGTTGCTACTTTTTTAATAGCGGTAAACGGATCGATTTTAAAATTCCATACTATATAAACTTTATTGCAAGTAATAAAGATGCGTATGGATTATGCCTATTTGATTACTGTACAGAAAATAAAATAGAAAAAATAGTATTTACTGCATATGTTTCTGAAGCAGTAAATGCTATTATAGAATTCTACAGTTTTAATTCTAAAAATTCAGTTTATATTAATTTAAAACAAGGAGTGCATAAATATGTATTATTAAATCCAGATTCAAATAAAGATACGCTAAAAAAGGTTATCTTGTACATTCCATATATAAATAATATGACACTTGAAGAGACAAAAATTGTAATAGAGAGTTTCTTCTTAAAATAACAATAAAAATGGTTGAAATTAATTTTTCAACCATTTTTATTCTATCTCATTTCCTAATTTATATAACATGATTATATTTGGAATTACCATAAGTGCATTTGAAATAGATGATACACTCCATACAAATTGTATAGTAAAAATACTACCTGAATATACAAATGTTAAAAAAACTAATTTAAATATAAATTGATATAATGTTTTTGATTTAAATATATATTTTATCGCACAATTCCCATAAAAGCCAGCACATGGAATTGTGGATATTGCAAATATTACAATTACAAAAACAAATAAATAATTACCATATGGTAAATATTCAAATACACTTTGAGCATATGAAACCGGATTTATTGCAACCTTGTATAATCCACTTGCAACAAATATTATCCCTGTTATAGTGCATAAAAATACTGTGTCTATAAATACTGTAGCCATACTCATTATAGATTGCTTTTTTATATTTTTTTCTTTAACTGTACTATCAAATAATGGTGATGTACCCATACCAGCTTCATTTGTAAATAATCCTTTAGAAAGACCTGAACTCATAGCTTTTATTGCAACAGATGCAAATATTCCACCTGTTACAGCTTTAAAGTCTAATGCCTCTTTAATAATAAGTATTATAGAATTAATAATGTTATTTCTAAATATAATTAATAAAATTACACATGCAATGCAGTATATAATTACTGCTATTGGTATTAAAATACTACTAATATTTGATATTCTTTTTTCATTACCAAATAATACATATGCACAAATTAATGTAACTATTATACCAGCAACCTGAGGTGCAATACTAAAATTTTGTGATATTGTCGAAGATATTGCATTTGACTGTATCATAGCTCCCATACCTAAACTAGTAAATATAACAAAAATACTAAATAAGAAAGCTAATCTTTTCATACCAAGTCTTTCTTTAAGCACATACATTGAACCACCATAATAGCCATTTTTATCTTTTTTCCTATATTTTAGAACTATAAATGTCTCTGCATATTTTGTAGCAATTGCAAATACACCTGATATAAAAATCCAAAATATACTTCCTACTCCGCCTATCATAATAGCAGTTGCAACCCCTATTATATTTCCTGTTCCTAAAGTTGCTGCAAGTACCGCCATTATAGATTTAAATGAACTTATTCCCTCCTTTGTGTTTTTCTTATCGCTAGTTAGCATATATTTTAAACCTTTAAAAGTATATTTTTGAGGAAATTTTAACTTAAATGTAAACAATATATGTGTAGTAATTAAAACAAAAACAAGTGGAAAGCTCCATACTATTTTCTCTATAAATTCAACTATACTTGTCATATTATCACCATTTATACATCTTATGCTAAAAGATATATTTTTAATGATAATATAAACTTATAAATTTATTAATAAAGATGATGTTGAATATTGGTATGCAAGAGAGCTATAAATGGTTTTAAATTATAAAGAATGGTGAAAATTTGAAAACGTAATAAATAAAGCAAAGGAAAGTTGTAAAAACAGTGATATTAATGTGTTTGTACCATTTTGTCAATATCGACAAAATGGTACAAATTTAAGAATATTCATTTATACTAACAACATGTATATTGTATTTTAATGTTATATTTACAAATACATTTTATTATACTTTTTATCACAAATTTCGGCAAAATTTGAAATCACCTTTATTTTTACAAAAATCGATTTTTTCTATACTATAAAATAACCGAATTATCATTTTTATAAATATAAACTTAAACGTGAGCCATAAGTAGAATGTATTGTATCTGGAGTATTACGTCCATGAAAACCCGCAAAATAATATTCCTCATATTTTGCCTGATTATATCCTCTAAGATCTCGATATCTAGTAGAATCGGCACCCGAAGTCCATTCCCAAACATTACCTGCCATATCATATATATTATTTATTGCATTAAGTGAACCAGTGGCAATACTTGCTCCACTAAAATTAGCATTTACACCATCTTGAGCATTTACAGGATAATTTGCAACATCAGAATTACTACTTTTTGAAAACCATCTCATTACAGCATCCCATTGACTTTCATATACCATATTAGATTTTACAGATGTTCCTGTTAGTTGAGTCGTATATTTCTTTTCTTTTGCATACATTGTATACCAAGTTTGAGAAGCTATGTCTGTATTTCCTTTTTTACTTACTATTTTATCTTGGCTAAAATTGCCCGTTTCATATCTTCCTATATAGAAACCATGATATTTTTCTACACTACCATATATATCATTAAATTCTTCTTGCATAAATTCTTTTAAATCATTACCATCTTCTAGATTTATATTAAGTATTGCATTTATAGTATTTAAATTATTCAAATCATTGTCAAGTTCTAAAACTGCATCAGGCTCTCTCCTACCAATCTCTGAATATTTTACTAAGCTACCAGTAGCTACTCCGCCTTTTTCAAATTTCCATATCTTTCCTCTCATATTTGAGTTCCCATTTCTATCAAATGTCCTATCATATTCTGCAAATAAATTTAATTCCTCTTTAGGTACTGGTACCCATACGAATTCACTTTCATCTGGTGCTATCACTACTAGTCCTGTTTCAATTGTTTGTTCATCTTCTTTTTCTGATACCTTAAAGCCTTGTGGAATAGTAGCTATATCTACTTTTCCTTCTGAGTTTTTACTAGTATATATTGCTTCTCCCGTTACAACTACTCCTGGTATTGCCTCCCCCATTATTTCTTTAAACCATGTTGTTTCTTGCTTAATATCTCCGATATATACAAGATTTCCATCTTTTACCTCCACTTCTCCTTCTAAATTACTTCCTTTTATACTTGTTAAAATTTCATTTATATTAGGAGTAGTTGTTTCATTTAAATCTAAATCTCTTACTTTAAACTTGCCAAGCGTATCTATAGTTTGTTTTGAAATATACATATTTAATTGTTCTTGCAAATTTTTTACATCCGACTTAAATGTGGCTTCTTTAGCGTTTTCTATCGGATTATTTCTACTTAATGCTAATACCACCGCTGCTGCTAAAACAACTATAACTATTATTGTTATTACTAACGTTATTAAACTTATTCCTTTCTTTTTATTTTTCATTTAGAACCTCCCATATACCTATTAATTATTTTAAGTACAAAAAGCCAGCTTAAAATATTTCTATTTTAAACTAGCTTCTTTATCTATTTTACTTTTTTTACAATTTTTTACCTCTTCTATTTTTTTATTTTTTAATAAAGAACTACTTGTGTGTGTGTAGTTCAATGCTATTTGTACGTCCTTTTGTTACCATAATTTCACCTTTTCTTTTGTTTGATACATTTATATTATATATCATATTATTTTTATTTTCAAGCTATTTTAAACCTATATTTTAAATTTAAATAACCCATCTAATAACAAGTATTAGATGGGGTTACATTATTTTCTAGATTTTATTATTTTACTAACTATTATAGTTATATCATCATTAAGAATTCCCTTATTTTCCTTTAAAACTAATTTATGTATTTCATCACCTATTGTTCTTACATTTTTAGTTACATCTAAATTTTTTAAATAATTAGTTAAAAAGTTATCTGTAGTATTCATAGTATCTGGAACAACACCATCTGTGATTTGTACAATTATAGTTCCATCTTCTAATTTCTTAACAATTGGAATATAATCAGAATTCTTAACCAACCCAAGAGGTATATTAGTATTAGTAATAGTAGTAATTTTACCATTTTGCAATATATATGTTGGAGCTGCACCAATTTTTATAAACTCTGCATCTGCATTTTTTAGATTTACAATAAATGCATCTAAAGTAGAGAATTTTGTATCATCACCTTTTAACTTAATTACACTATTTATTATCTCTACAGCTTTATCTTCTTCAAAGCCACTTTCCAGTAATTTTTCTAATATGTTAATTACAGCTTTAGAACCTTTTGAAGCAGTATTACCAGAGCCTGCTCCATCACTAATAACGCTAAGATTTTTTAAATCTTGTAATTCCATTGTTAAATATGAATCTCCAGATACATCCTCTCCAGCTTTATTATCACTAACTATACAATTTTGTATTTCATAATCTGGCACTGAAACCAATTTTATTCTTGATTTTTCTTTTTTACTACTATTTAATATTAATTTAATAATTACATTTTGTTCTAATATATCAGATGCAAGAGATATTATCTCTTTTTTCTGCTTTTCTATATTGGTTAGTATATCAGTTACAAATGTATATTCGACATTGTCTCCTTCTTGTATAAATTCATCTTCATATACTATATAACCGTAAAATTTTAATTCGTCTCTTAATTTCATATGTATTTTATTATCAATAACGGGTACATTTTTTACATTATTTGATACATTTGAAAGAATTTTTGCAACTTCTTTGTATTGACTAGATAATTTTTTAGAATTCTCACTTTCTTTTTTCTTTAAAATTCTAGTAATCTTTATTCCATTATATACTTCATATATATTTTGTATAATATTCTTTGAAAACTCACAGTCTTCTTTAAATACATTTGGATTTATTATTTCATTATTTTCCAATTTATCAACAATATAGTCAACTGTTAGATTTAAGTTTTGTTCACTTATACACTCACGTCTATCTTTACAACCTATACATGAATTTTCTATATAATCGATAATATATTTTTTAATAATCTCTCTTGTTTCTTTTTCTTCTTCAGGAGTTGTTTCAAGTTCAATTTTAGATAAAGTATCAAACACATTACTAATAGCACCTATTTTATTTTTTGCATCACTTGCACTATCAAGCATATTCTCATAAGGTGCGTCTAAAGTTGTATTTTGATTAAATAGTTTATCAAGTTTTAATTCAAGCTTTTTTGGCATAAATAACAAGCTTAAAGAAGCAATAAGCATTTCACTTACTCTCATATATATGTCAGCAAAATTATTAGTATAATATGATAAACATACATTACCTATTATAAATGCTATGATAACACTAATTTTACCAAATTTTTTAAATACTCCTGCTATAAGCCCACTAACTGCTAAAGATATAACATAACTTATAGGAGCATTTGTTATACAGCTTAAAAATAATCCAGATATAAGACCTGCACAACAAGCAGCTACACCATTATTTCTCCAACCATATATTAATATAATAATAAGTACCAATATGTTAGAGATAGAATATCCAAATACAATTATATTACTAAATACTGTACAAGCAAGCGAAAGTACTACAACCATAGCTATACTTTCTTCTTTTGAATACAAATATCCTTTATTTACATTAATTAATACATAACACCCTACTACAAATATAAAATACAAAATTGATACTATAAGTACATTTCCAATATTTGCAAATAAATTAGTAAAAAATGTATTATTTATAAAACTAAATAATATATCTACTGCAACAAAAGAAATTATAAATTTAATAAATACACTAAATTTTTTACTTATTCCTTCAATATTGATTAAAGCAGTAATTAAAGTAAATACGATGAAAAAAGCAAGTATATTTGCTATTTCCATTAAACTTGTCCCACCAACGAACATTGAAATACCTGATGAAATAAGTATTAAAATTAGTGGTACATTAAACACACTAGCAACTCCAAATAATACAAATGTAAATGGAGTAAAATCTGTTATAAATGTTTGATTTGAAAGTAATATAGTAAGTAAAACAAAAAGAATACTTTTAAACGATACTTTTCTTTTTATTCCATCTATAAAACTTTCTATTTTTTGTGAATTAGCTTCGCTAAAATACTTATTGTAAACCATAATATATACACCTCTTTTGTTCCTTTTATTACCATATATTTTACATCATTCTATGCTCAATTTTTGTCATATTTTATAGCAAACACAATTTTTTATTAAATATACATCAAAACAGCTAAAAAAGCCATTTTGATGTATACTTTGTATTTTATTTAGCTTCTACAACTTTTTCTTTTTTGCTAGGTCTTCCTCTTCTTCTTTTTTCTTTTACTTCTTCTACTTCAACTTTTTTCTTTGGTCTACCTACTTTTCTTATAGTTTTAGTTATACCAATTCTTACTTTATCTATAGCGTTTTCACTTTTTTCTTCTTCGTCATTATCACTTTCATCTAAATCTATTTTTTCAATTATATTTTCTTCTTCAATAACTTCTTCATCTTGTCCAAGTTCTGATTTAATTTTTTCTTTAACTACATCTGATTTAGTAAGCTCTAAAGCTCTTTGTAATATAAATTTGTTTAAAGCTTCTTCATCTTCACCTGCAGCAAGTTTTGAATATTCTAAATATTCGTCTTCAGTTTTTATTGCTCTATGTACATCATTAACCATAGTTTTTATTTTTAAATCATATATTTCTTTATACATTTTTATATAATCTTGTATAGCAATAATATCTTTTTCTAGACTTTCATCATAAATATTTTGTAATTTTTCAAATATTTTATCTATAATTTTAAAATATCTATATGAATTTTTACAAATATTTATAATTAAATTATATTCATATAAATGTTTATCAATATCAGATTCAATACCATTTATCATTGTTTCAATAACAAACTCTATTAATTCTCTTTCATCTGTTGGAAGTTTAGATATATCATAATTATCATTTATATAACCAACATATTCATCTACACAAGTAAATAGCTCTTTATAATCCTCATCAGTATACTCTTCTGTTTGAATTTTTACATCTAAATCTTCTGCTATTTTTATAACTTTGTTATATCTTTGTGCCTTTCCTTCGTCCTTTATATTTTGTTTTACAGCGTCTATAGCTGAAGAGATTGAAAGTAAATTAAATTTAACTTCTTCTCTTGATTTAAATTTTGCTTTTGTTATTCTATCATATTCCATCTCAAGGAATATTTTTTGTAATTCATATCTATCTGTTTTTTCAGTAGAATTTATTTTTTCAACAATTTCTGGTGAATATGAAATTTTTAATTCATACATTTGCCTTTGCATTATATCGTATTGATATTTAACAAAAACTATTTCTCTTAATATATTTTCTTCATATAATCTTTTATCTTCTGTTTCTGTTTTGTGAATAACGCTTAAATGTTCATCAATAGCACGATTCATTTTATTCATATTAACAAGTATTACAACACTTTGTATAACACGATCAAAAAGATTAACTTTTTTCTTAGAACTTACTACAATATCTGCCATATTTTATTCTCTCCTTATTTATATATACACATTTGTAAACTTTTTTTACAAAAAAATTTCAATAAATCATATACAATTATATTATATCGTGTTTTTCGATAAATGCAAGTGTTTTGAGATAATTTTAATAAAATTGTAACAAAAATACTAAACTAATTTTTAATAAGAATATTTTACTATTTTTGTAAAAAAATCATCTAAATATTAATATAAATTGATATATTTAACTTAAAAATATTTTTATTTTATCATATATATTTCTTAATGCATAATTAATAAAATAAAAATGACATATAAATACAAAAAACAACAAAGCAATTATGTTTTCTTGACATCTTTTTTTTTAGTGTATACTATTAATATAGTGGAAGAAAAAGCTGATATATTACTAAAAGATAAAAAAATATATTATGGAGGTTGATTATGGATAATTTAAAAAGAAAAAATATTTTAATTGTAATATTTATTATTACTACAATTATTGCTTCTATTTTAGCAATTTATTTTGCTATTTTTAAGGATTCTTCTTATAAAAATAACGAAAACACTGTAACTCAAGAGCCTAACAATAGTAGTGAAGAGAATATAGAAAATTCAGATAATTCTAATATTAATACAGATAACGAAATAAAAGATGAAGAAAATAATGAAGAAGCAAATCAAAATACAGACAAAAATTATAACATTAATGATTATGTTTTAATAAGTGATTTTGAAGTTAACAAAAATTGTACAGGCTGTAAAACTCATGGTATTGTAAAAACTATTGAATTTAAAAATTTACCATTAGGTATTACATATGAATTTACATCAAAACATTCAGATTTTATTCACCCTATTAGTGATGCAGAATATAACTTGAAAAATGAGTTTATTTATGGTATTGATAAAAATATTCTTTCTGTTTATTGCTTTGAAAGCATAGGCTATATAGATGATGCTGAGGTTAGTCCTGAAACATGGCCTAATTACACTGATTACAATTTTTATAGTTTAAATGTAAACTTAGATAATAATAAATTTGTCACAAATCAAGAGCTTCTAGAACTATATAACATTAACTCACAAGACATGTTTGAAAAGATTTTAAATAATATAGCAAATACAGTTACAATAAGTAAATTATTATTAACACCTAACGGTGATGTTTCAGCAGAACAAATAACAATAGATGAATTTAGAAAAAATATAAAATCTTATGCAAAAACTATTGATAATAGATATGATGTAGTTACTTTATATTTAAAAGATAATAAATTAAATGTTGTTTATGACCAAAATAAAATTTTAAGTATTCTTGGTATGGGGTCAAATAATGGCATTGGATTAGTTTTTAAGCCACAATCATTAGAGCTAAATTAATACTATAATACAGCTTTTAATTTTAAGAAAAATGTGAAACAAATACTTGCTTTTTTAAGTAATTTGTTTCACATTTTTATATTGTTCAAACATAATCAAATCTCATATAAACTATTTACTCACCTACCAATATATCCGTATTATTCACTCTTAACGCAAAATAAGGTTGCTCTTTATTTTCTTCCTTTAAAAATAAAACAAATCTATCATTAAAGTAAAAATATCTAGAATTTTCACTAACTGATAAATATATATCTTTTAAACCTGCCTCACTTATTAAATTTCCGCCTTTTTCATTTAATGAAAATTTAACATTTTGAAGTGCATTTTGTATATATAAACCACCTGTATTTTTTATAACCTTCCCACACAGTTCACCATAATTAATCAAAGTATCAATATTAATATATGGAATTTTCAACTCATCATCTTTATTAAACTCTTTTTCACCCTCGTATAATAAACTTTTTTCTAACAGTTGACTATATAAATCACTAAAAGATTTATTATCTGATGTTCTATATAGTAATACTTCTTCTTTTTCTTTTGTCTTTAGCTTAACAGCAAATTCATTTTTATTATTATAAAATAATACTTCTACATTTTCATTTAGTATTTCATCACTTGCATTGTTAATTCCAAAATATTGTATTTTTTCTTTACTACCCGAAAATGGTTCAGCATATTTTAATTTATCAAAAGGATTAATAAAGTTAAATTGTTTAAATAGTACTGAATATAATGTATAACTTTCAAACTTTTCATTATTATTAAAATTAATGTTTTCTAACAATGATGATGTTTGAATATCAAATTTTTCATTTATATCCTTTCTAATTTCTTCTTTTAATTCTGGTGTTGTTTTATCTACCTTAATATAATAATCTTCTTCACTTAACATTTCTTTAGTAAAACTTTTTTTATTAAGTTCACTGACTAAATTATTATTTTCATTTTCAAATTCTACATTGTCTTTTACCCTTTGTTCAATAAATTCATTCCAAACTAACTGAAATGTACCAACCCATATATTATTCATATTTGTATCACCAATTGTTTCTGTATAGGTAGGAGTTAATTTAGTTTGTTTTCGATTATATACATATATAGTTGCATATATTGTACCAATAAATATCATTAAAAATACAACAAAAAATATTGCAATCTTGGAAATATCAGAGTAATTTTTCTTATATACATGCCTAAAGAAGAATTTATCATTTTTTTCTTCTATCATGTTGTTATATTTTTTAAATACTTCCGCATTAAATTGACTATTACTCTTCATATTTATTACTCTCCTTTCCTAATATTATCTTCAAATTTTTTCTTGCTCTATAAATTAACATTTTTATCTGTACCATAGATTTATTCATTATTTTGCAAATTTCTTTATATGGTAATTCTTCTATATCAGCCAAATATATTACTAACTGATGTTGTGGTAATAGTTTATTTATAGACTCTTTTAAATTTCTCTTTCTTTCATTTAAAAACATAATTTCATCTATTTCATAATTACCTTGCTTTTCTAAATTTAAAGATACACACCTTTTTTCCTTTTTCAAATAATTAATAGCTCTAGATCTTCCAATAGTGTATAAATAAGTTTTCAAAGTATATTTAAAATCATATTCTTTTTTATTAATTAATACATATACAAATACATCTTGTGCAATATCTTCTGCTACATCGAATGATTTTACAATACGTTGAATAAAGTATATTAGATTTTCTCTATATTTATTCATTATTTGTTCAAAGGCATCATTATTTCCAAGTATAAAGTCATTATATAATCTTTTGTCTTCTTCCATTTTTACTCCTCCCCTTTATAATACAATTAAAATATATAAAAAGTTTCGCTTTTAATACAAATTTTTTTATATTATATAGATTAGTTAAGCTCCTTTGTTCTTAGCCATTATCCATGACTATTTCTAAGTTTTAACTACTCTATTTTTTTATATTTCCTTAGTATATTTAAACTTATATATATCTGTATTTAGCATATTTATATATCTTTGTTATGTTGTATTTTCATGTTAATTTAATATTCTCAGTTCCTTTGTAATAATATTATACATTGCAAACACATGTTTGTAAACGATTTTTATTCTACTTTTCATCGCAAATTTCGACAAAATTTAGACTTAACCTTATTTTCTTTATAACCCTTATTTATTTAAAATAAATTTTAATATAAAATAAAAATGACATATAAATACAAAAAACAACAAAGCAATTATGTTTTCTTGACATCTTTTTTTTTAGTGTATACTATTAATATAGTGGAAGAAAAAGCTGATATATTACTAAAAGATAAAAAAATATATTATGGAGGTTGATTATGGATAATTTAAAAAGAAAAAATATTTTAATTGTAATATTTATTATTACTACAATTATTGCTTCTATTTTAGCAATTTATTTTGCTATTTTTAAGGATTCTTCTTATAAAAATAACGAAAGTATTGTAACTGAAGAACCTAATAATAATGAAGAAAATATACAAAACAATCAAACTGAAATTAATGAAGATAATACAAATGAAAATGTGGATCCATATGCAAATTACAAAGATTTTAAATGGATGACTGGAACTAGTGTAGGACTTCCAACAGAAAAGAACTTTACTATAGAAATTATTGAAAACAAACTATATTTAGTAAAAGGAAATGAAAAACAAGAATTTTCTATTAATGGTACGCCAAAATGCATAAGAGGGTTTATTGATGGTGGAATATTGGGAGATATTTATTTACTTACTAATGAAGGTAAAGCCTATCTTCTTACTTTTGATTCTTCCAATGTAGAAAACTATAACTCTTCTAGTTTTTCCGATACTATAAATATTATTGAATTTAATGAAGTTCTTCCAAATGAAAAAATATTAGAAATTTATACTGACAAACTTGCTGCACCACATTATGGTATTCATGGCCCTTATTTTCTAACAGATAGTGGTAAATTAATTAATTCAGATGGAATGTCTTATGAAAAACTTGTAAAAAATCATATAGAGTACTTTGGTCCTTTAGGAGATTTTGTATATATAAATAATGATGGTACACTTTCTTTTCATAGAGCAAGTTATGACTGCAACGATGTATTAATATATGATTATCCACGTTCTATAGAGGCAAAAGAAGATGAAAAATTAAAAATTAAATATTTATGCTATCTTAGCGATAGAGAAAGTAATACAACTTTTTATGCTGTAGGACAAGATAATAAATTATATAGCTTCGATAAAGATAGTCTTATGGTCGCAAATTTAGAATATGAGTATGAAGATAAAGAGGTTTCAAAACTTCAAATAATAACCCTAAACGATTCAAATAAATGTGTACAAGTAGTATTTACTGATGGGACTACGTTTAACATAAGAAATGATTTTTACAATTGTAACTTTTATTATGATTTTAGTAAAAATCAAATAATATAAGAATAAAAATTAACAAAAGCTAAATAAAAATTATAT